>Ga0213825_1000214_pt1 | contig 43587 bp, 56 predicted proteins | sample MC6MC0900MG_FD_179896 | JGI IMG/M metagenome (GOLD analysis project Ga0213825, IMG submission 179896) | Enriched soil aggregate microbial communities from Iowa State University, Ames, United States - MC6-MC0900-MG | ecosystem: Environmental > Terrestrial > Soil > Unclassified | place: USA: Iowa...
TTTCAGAAATTCGCTGGTATGATGCGCGCCATTGGAGAGATGCCGGAGTGGTCGAACGGGACGGATTCGAAATCCGTTGTACTGGCAACAGTACCTAGGGTTCAAATCCCTATCTCTCCGCCATACACGAAGTAGCCGAAGCCCCCGAAAACGTTGATGTTTTCGGGGGCTTCGTCGTTTCTGGTCTTTGCATTAGGGCAATTCTAGGGCATTCCACAAGGGCATTTAGGCCGCGTTAGGCCGGGATACGCCGCCTAAATCAGCTACTAGAACGATTTTCATAGGTTGGACTGAGTAACCTTTCGAGATGAGACTGGCGTATAGCCATTGCGTGAGCATTTGTGACATATTGCCACCATCTCGTCGGATCGGCTTGCCGTATCTGAAGGTATGAGTTAACCTGCGTGTTAAGGAGTCGGCATGAAGCTGCACGTGCTAACAAGGAAGTACATCCTGGAGAAAGCGGGTGTGAACACCGCTAAAATGACCTCAATCAGTGGAACTCTCAAATGGGTGCCAGTGATGATCCTCCCTGCCTCGGGTCAGCCAGACAAAGCTTCCTTCATAAAGTCTGTGATCGCTGATGTCGACGACCGCTCAAAGCGCAGTCACTTCGTTGCGATGATCGATGCAATTTTCAGTGGAATGACACTGGATGATTTCTCTGAGCACTTTGCCAACTGCGCTGTCAAATACAAGGTGGCGGGCAAATTCGAGTATGCGAGCAAGGTAGAGAATCTGAGGGAGCTCAAGCATGGAAACAAGGATCGAATTTACCTGTATCCATATACAGGGAAAAGTGAGCGCTATCTGTTTTTTCTTGAGGCCGCTCACAAGAACCAAGAGCAAACCGAGAAATCGGTGAAGGACCGTCTTGGAGACTTGATTAAGAAAATCATCGACGAGAAATTATAGTCCTTATTAGGGTCACGTTATGAACAACTTTGATATTGCCCAACAGATTGCAGAAGATGCTGAAGTCTTCAGTTATGCGCGGCGTGGTGCGCCTATTCTTGAAATTAGGCGAATTATGGCGCTGAAGGGGCTGAAAAATATCGATATCGCCGAAAGACTTGGTGTCTCTGAAGCTAATGTTTCTCGGTGGCTGCGTGGCGATCAAAATCTCAAACTTGATACGATTCACTCTCTTGCTGACGCGGTCGAGGAAAGACTCGACCTTTGTTTTGGTGAATCTCACTTGAGAGTATTTTTGTCTGAAATGAACTTTTCTGAACCTGAGGTTCAAACGTTTTCTGCTAACGTTTATCCAATTGAAGATTACAGATATGCTCGTGCAGACTTTGTATCTTGTAATGATGAAGAGTATGGAGAGGTAGAGGCCAATGAAGGCTGCTTCGCTTTCAATTGAGAAGGTTGAGTTTATCCATGTAAAAGTGGAGACAAATAATTCATTTGAGGGTGATTTTTCCTCGGAATTTAAGCAACTCGATTTTCCGTTTAAGGGCGTTACGTTCCGTAGACGTATGAGTTTGCAGTATGACAAAGCAAAGCCTGAAGATCCTAAGAGCTTTGTGTTCGGGTTGAACGTCATGCTTAGCGAAGATCCAGAGGACGCCGAGAACGTATCTTTGCCTTACAATATTGACGTGAAGGCCGTCGTATACATGCGTTACGAATCTGACCAGCTGTCTGGGATGGAGCGTTTTCGTGCGATTAGAGCTACCGGATATTCAGTTCTGTACGGGGCAATCCGTGAGATGGTTTCTAATCTCACTGCTAGGGCTCCACATGGAATGTGGTCTCTTCCGTCTGCGAACTTCAACACCGCCGCGAATGATGAAGCCGTGCGCGATGAGGAAAAACGGCAAGAGCTGATTGCTAAAAAGTCCTCCCTAGCTCCGAAAAAGCCAGTTAGACGAGTAAAAAAATCTACGGATAGCTAATTAAAAATTAGATTCATCGCCAATTAGTGAAGGGTGGCCGTCATAAGACTGAAGGCCACCCTTTTTATTTATCAAAGCCCATCATTTTAGAGACTATATGCGCCATGCTTTTGGCGTCCTTCGAAATCCAGCGACCATAATGCTTGCGTACCATGGTCGTATCGCTGTGCCCGAGTTGTCGGGCCACCCATTCAATCGGTACGTAGCTCGACAGCGCTTGGCTCGCGAACGTGTGGCGTGCCTGGTTGGCGCCTCGATGGCGAATGCCTGCTTTCTCAAGGTGGGCGGTGAACCAGTTGCTGACCGTCTTGCCGCTCCACAGCAGGCCGGTGGTGGAGCTGCGGAATAGGAAGCGAACCCGCTCATGCTTCTTCGTGATGTTGTCACGCTGCACAACGGTGATGTGCGTGGGTTCGGCATTCTTAGCTTCCGCCACGATCATGGTCAGCAGATCCAAGGCCGGCGCGATCAGCTCTACCGTGCGGATGCGAGAGCGTTCCTTTGGTACCTTGAACTCCCCTGCGACCAGAGCTCGGCGGATTGTCAGAGTACCGGCCACCAGGTCGACGTCCTCTACGCCGACCGCGATCAGTTCGGACAGGGATAGCCCGGCCCAGCAATTGAAGACGATCATCCGGCTGTCAGTATTCCGCTCCGGATCGGCGTCGGCTATCCGCTCAATCTCGCTCCGGGTGAATGGGTCAGCGAATTCGCTGTCGCTGTCAGACTGGATGTTCTCGATGCGCTCCAGGGGGTTGAGTTTGATGATCTCATCGCTGAACGCATCCCCCCACACCCCCCGTACAATGGTGAAGATGTCGTTTACGGTTTTCGGTTTGAGACCATTGGTGAGTAGTTCGGCTTGGAATAATTCAAGCTCACTCTTTGGGATGCTTGCGATGGTTCTGCCGGTGAATTTCTTCCTGACGTGTTCTGACTTGCTCTTATAGTTGATGAAAGTGCTATGGGCTTTTTTTACCTTGGCAACTTCAAGCCACTGGGTAATCCCTTCGTCTACAGTTCTTTTTGCGGGCTCATTCGGAAGTTTTCGTCTGGCCTTGAGCCAAACCGAGTCTGGGAAATGAGCTGCATAGTCGAAGCGGTTTTCCTTGATTTCAGCAATTATTGTTCTACGTTTGTTATCCGCATAAGCGATGGCGGCCTTGTTGATCTTGGCCACATTGCGTAAAGGCTCCCGGCGGCGTTCGCCTTCGTACGTGAAGGCGATCCGCAGGAGGTTGCCATTGATGTCGATGCCCGTAGGTAGGGTGTCGACACCTGGTGGGAGCTTCACACTCATGGCCGGCCGGCCATCCAGTTCTCGATTTCAACACGGTTGTAGACAATGACGTTGGCAGGGTCAGTGCGCCATTGTTTTTCTTCAAGCCAAATACCCCGGTCGCGATATTTGCGTACAGCCTCAGTGCTCAAGCCGAAAACAGGGAATAACAACTCTTTCCGGATCCATACGGCGGGAGTGATAAGAAGTTGAACAGGCTGGGCAGACTGCTTGTTCACTTCGTGAACGGGTTTAACTTGTGGCTTTGCCATTTAATATTCTCCGACTTACCGAAGTGGTTGCAGGCGCTGAAGCTGCTGCGTTTTCTTTGCGGCCACGTTGGCCATGTGGGATTGCCACTCGACGTTCTTTCGCTGCTGCCGGATCTTGCTGCAGCGGGAATGGTTGCGGGTCGAGCGCGCTTGTCCGCAGATGTCGCACATGACGGGCAGGTCAAGGCTATGGGTAGCCATGCGGGGCCTGGTGGCTGGTTGGCTCATGGCATAACCTCAAGGACAGCGCTGTGATGGAACGTGCGGGGTTTACTAGTCTTGCGATTCTTTCCGTAGATGTAGCCGGGACGAGACCACCAGGCTGCGCAGTGCCCTGTTACCTCAACTTCAATTTTGGTCCCGCTGGCTTGGATCATTAGCCGGCTGCCAGTTGGATAGATACGTCTCACTGCTGCCAGCAAGCCGACCTGTGCCATCAGCAATTCGTTATCGGCCGCCTTGACTTCACAAAGGGCCTTCGCGGTGGGTGTACTGTCGAGGTTGATGTTGGTGTCGGGCGTACCGCCCTCCGCCTGGTTGAGGTCGCGTCCAACCGAAGCACCGGCGCAGGGCATGCCGGAGAGCATGATGATGCTCTCGGGCTCGAAGCCCTCGGTGTTCATCGGGCGGTGGCGCTGGAACTCGCGTCGCTCACCATCTACCGCGCCTGCTTTGTAACCAGCCAGGAACACCAGGTATTCGCCATGCGTGCGCGTGTCAGCGAAGCCGGTGCAGCCCTTCACCAGTTCACGCTCGCCCCGGCCGATGGGATTGAGGCTGATGAATAAGTCACGTGGATCTGTGTTCATGATGTGCGCCCTCGCATGATGATGAAGCCAGCTGCTTGACGAGTTTTGGAGCACTGGTCGTGATTGCCCTTCACGCGAGCCTTGCCACAGATGTCGCAGATGAACGACATGGCGGGCCGAAGCATCGGCTGCATGCCCTTGGGCGTGCGAGTGGTCGGGGTGTAGGTCGATGTGTCGATCACAGCGAATACCTCTCGTGGACTCGGCGAGCGTTCGGGCTCAGGGCGAGGTGCTCAAAGCTCGCAGCGCTGCTAACTCTCGGTACCGTGCCTATCGCTGGGCGGTAGGCGGTGCTGCTGCGATACAGTTCGGCAAGGGTGACGATCAGTGCTCCAGCGAGCGCAAGGCTGATCAGCTGCCAGGCGCGTGTCGGGTTAGGCATGTTGACGGCCCTCGTTGAGCTGGCTGAGCACCTGCTTTGTAGCTAGTTCGAACAGTTCGGTGGCGGATACTGGCGTGACGGACTGCTCGCAGTTGTGCACGGCTTCAAACCGGGTGCGGTACAGCCCGGCCTGGCCGAGCCAAGCGACGGCATTGTGTTCGGCGTTGGACACTGGGCAGCCTTGGGCTTCAGGGACAGTTCCTTCGTGGGTGCGCCTGCACTTACTGCAGTGATACAGGCCGCCGTCGTCGGCCTCGCTCATGTACCAATCATGGCGGTACGTGCTCATGCGGCCTCCTGCTGGTAAAGGTCGATCAGGTCTTTCGCGTTGGCGGCAATCAAGTCTTCCGCTTCGTCAGGGCAGACGCTGTTGCCGATCAGACGGATCTGGTCGGTGTTCTTGATCGGGCGCCACTCCAGCAGGCCGGTTTCCTTGTTCTCGAACAGGCCGCGATCAAGGATGTAGTCGGGGCTGAAGCCTTGGGCGAGCTTCAGCTCTGGGGCCTTGAGCATGCGGAGGGTGAAGTCGACCAGTGCGTAATCGCCGAGTAGCACCAGGTCAACCAGATCGGGGAAGTGCTCCGGCAGGTACTTGTGCAGGAAGTGAGCGCACTTGCGGGCCTTCGCCAGCAGCTCTGGCGGCAGAATCGCGGTGGGGACCTGGACAACGGTGACCAGCGCCATGCGTTCCTTGGTCGGCAGAGTGTGCATCGGTTCGCCCATGTCTTGCCACTGCCCGCCGGTGCCGTAGTACTTCACCAGGTACGCACTCGCCAGGCGCTGGTTGGTGCCGCGCCCGAGAATCGTGCTCAGTGGCACCTTGGCTGCTCGCCCGTCGCCCTTGTAGAAACCGCCGTTGGCTTGCTCGAAGTGGCATGCGGCGAACGCGTGGTGGCCGCTGCCGGTAGTCAGGGCGTTTACAGGGTGGTCCATGCCGCTACCAGTGGAGCCTTTGCGCAGGGTGATCATCGACGCGGTGACCAGTGCTTGTTCGCCTCTGTTCGCCCCGGTGATCGTTCGGGTGGACTCGGAAACGGGGTAGCCTGAGCGGTCCCCATGATGTGTGAGGTGGGTCAGGTGGGCTGCGGCCAAGGCGAAATGGCCACCCTTGATCTGGGCCACCTGAGTGCGAAGCGGCTCGCCTGCGCTGAAGGTGCGCTGCGTGCTCGCGTTGGCGAACTCGGTGAGGCTTGCGGCGGCCAGCTGTTGCTCGTCCAGCTGGAGCACGAAAGGCTGCTCGGCCATGACGGTGTGGCGCCAGAAACCTTTCGCCACGCGTCGGCAGGTGTTGTCCACCAGTGGGCGTTTGCGTGCGAACAGGCTCTTGCCCAGGTCGGAAAAATCGATGCACTCGGCGGCGGTGCGCCAAGGCAGTTGGCCCGGTTTCGGGTTCTCGTGTCGCTTCGGCTTCGTCCAGACGATCGGGCGGCCATCCGTACGGCCGATTAGGAACAGGCGCTTGCGGATAGTTGGGGAGCCGGCGTTCGAAGCGCGGCGCTCACGCCACTCTACGTTGCAGCCCAGGCCCCGCACTAGTGCGTCCATCGGTACCCACTGGCCGATGCAATCCATGATCTCGCCCATGTCCGGATGATCGGCAGCCAGGCCAGTGGTGAGACAGGCGACGAATGCCTTGAAGGTGCGACCCGTTTCCGACTTGATCGGCCTGCCTGCGTCGTCCAGCGGCCCCCAGGCTTGGAACTCTTCAACGTTCTCCATTAACAGCAGGCGTGGGCGGGTGGCAAAGACCCAGCGAACCACGACCCATGGCAGCGAGCGCACAGCCTTGCTTCTTGGGGCGCCGCCTTTGGCCTTGGAGAAGTGGCGGCAGTCAGGGGACGCCCACAAGATCCCCACGGGCTGGCCGCCGGTGGCCTGCAGTGGGTCGACTTCGTAGATGTCGCTGATGTAGTGGCGGGTGTTGCGGTGGTTCGCGCGGTGTACCGCGATTGCGATAGGGTTGTGGTTGATGGCGATGTCAGGGTCGCGGTATACGCGGGCGCCGCCGCTGCTTGCCCCACCGGCACCGGCAAACAGGTCAACGTACAGTTCGCGCTGGAAGGGCAGAGCTTGCTGCTGCGCACCCTGGGTATCGATCTGCAGGGCAACTGTCATGCTGCGGCTCCTGCAGTTGTGGCGCTCGGAGTGCTGCGCAGTTGGACGTGGATACGTTTGGCCAGCTCGTCGATGACGTCAGCCTGGGTTCCCGCTCGGGCTGCCTCGGCTTCGGTTTTCAGGGCTTTGAAGGTGCGCTGAGCCAGGCGCATCGTGGACGAGGCGCTGACCAACTTGTCATAGTCCGCCTTGGTCACTGCGAGGCCGGTGTACGACATGATCCGTGCGTCAAGCTCACTGATGCTGGCTTGGAGCGCAACGATCTTGATGTGGCGTGCGGCCAGCTCCAGCTCGCAGGTTTGCTGAGCGCGCTGCAATTCCGTGCGCATTTCGTCTTGGGCTTGCTTCGCTTCCCTGAGCTGAAGGGTCAGGCTCTGGTCGTGGAAGGCTTTGCCTTCGTTAAAACCTCGGGCATAGGCAAGGCGGCGTGCTTTGGCAATCAGGAAGGGAAGGATGATCAGGGTCACCATCCAGGCGATACCAGCTGCAAGTGCGTACTGATGTGGTTGCATGTGCTGTGCTCCAAAGTGCCCAGCACCGGCCGGTGGTGTGGTGATGGCCAGGTGCTGGATGCGATGCCCCTGATGGCCGGGGCCGCCTCTGCTATGCCGTCTGCTTCGATTGAGTGTCGAGGTAGTCGGCGAGGTCGTGTAGGTAAATCACGTACTGCGCTCGGGCTGAGTGGTGCAGCTTTGTAGGCTTCAGCCCAATCTTTCCGGCGTTGATCAGCTCCCTGAACCGGCGGTCTGTCTTGATGTGGGGGAAGTAGTGCTCACGCACCGCAGTCAATGTCGGGCAGGGAGTGGTCCACTGCTTGCGTAGCTGCCCAAGCGTGTCTGTCATGGGTGCTCCCCACGCCCCTCGGGGATCTGGCCGAGCTTCGCGCGCACTGCTTCGGCAAGCGCGGTCTTGCAGCTGCCGTATGCAGTCGCGTAGACCTCTCCCTGATCGTCGGTCACAACGGTGCCGAAGGGACGGTGGTCGTCGGTTGTGGGAGTGATGTAGGCATGCAAGCCTTCAGGTAATACCTGGCTAACACAGTCCAGTGCTTCCATCAGGGCGATAGCGCGCTGGATCTGTTGTCCCGATTCAGTTCGACCATTGGCCACGTCCTGCAGAAAGTCGCGCAGGGACATGTATTTGGTCGAGTCGCCGCGGTGCAGCGTGATCGAGCCCGTGAACGGTCCAAACCGAACCTGCAGGTGATGATCGCGGTCGTCGTTCTCCACCTGGATGTGCGCATCGACGCTGGTTTCAGGGCGTCGCAGCGGGCAAGTGGCGCTGCCTCCTTGCTCCAGCGTGCCCTCCAAAAGCATCACGCGGCGCAGATTGATGGTGAATTCGTTCATGCCTCACCCCCATTGGGGATGGCGCGGACATGACCGGCAGGGGAGACAAGCAGGCGAAGCCCGGTAGAGCGTTGAAAGGCTTCAACGGTGGAAGGGCGGGTGCAGGTGGTTGGGTGCAAGTAGACCTTACACCCACTGTTTGGCTGTGCAGTTGGCATTTCTGGACCTCAGTGGTGAGAGGGTAGCGGTCCAGACAATACTCAAACGAATTTGGACGGTCAATACCTTTTCGTATTGATCGTATGAGTGGCGTGGTTAGAAGATTTCCAGCTTGGAAACCACGACTCCGCAGATCGATGCATCTTCGGGTAGCTCGATAATCGGATCAGGCCAAGATGGGTTCAGCGGTTTCAAAAATCTCCGCGCCCCCTCTAGAACCAGTTGTTTAAACGTCGCTTCCTTGCTGTCGGCGAGCTTGGCAATAACCATCGATCCGTTCTCGTAGTCCTTGTTCGGATCGACAAAAATGATGTCGCCATCAAGGAACGAGCGCCTCTCATGGGGGTTGTACATCGATAGGCCTCGCACCCTCAGCGCAAACGTCGCGCTGCTGTGTGACACCGCGCAAGGTAGCCAGTTTTCTACGTCCTGCAGTTCGAGCACATCTTGCATTTCACACCAAGCTCCCGCCTGCACCCAAGAAATCAGCGGGACAAATCCGCGAATACGTGGACCTGGTTCGATGTTGGAGTTCGGGCCGGTCGCGATGTCAGGCGCTTCCCCGCCTTTCCAAAGCCACTCACTGGTCACGCCTAGGGCTTTCGCCAGCTTTTCTACGTTTGCCTGGCGTGGGCTTGCCGAAGTTCCACTGAGGATGCGGTGGATAGTCGGCTGCGGTACCCCTGAGCGTCTTCCTAATTCCCCTTCGGACCACTCCAGTTCATGCATTCGCTGTGCTACGCGCTTTCCTATCACGGCCTGTGCTCTGATTCGTTTACGTATCGGAATTGTATTGCTCTGTTTAATTCGTTTGGGTATTATCACTCCAATTCGATAACGCATCGGTGGGTGCAATGACCATTCAAGAGATGCTTCAAAAGCTGATTGATCTGGGGTTTTCGCAACGTGCTATCGCAGATCGGGTTGGCGTTACGCAGCCAACTATCTATCGAGCCACAAAAGGTGCAGCCGTCCGCTATGAGGTGGGTAAGGCTATTGAGCTGTTCTATGAAGAGCAAAAGAAGGTTGCTGAAAAGCAGCAAAAGTAAGGACTGCTGAGCTGAGGCCTCTCACCACAAGATCCCTCAGCTCAGCGAGCGCGGCGCAAAAGCGCCGTTGCACCCGCCATCCGGTTGCCTCTCACCACAAGATTCGCCGGATGACTAGAACCGCGTGAAATGCCCGCACAGCACGCAAAGCACAGCACATCGGTCGTATTCACAGGATAGGACGTTGAAAGCCCTGTGACTACACCGTAAACCGAGGATTTACGGTTATGAGTCGCGTTGATCTATTACCGGACGCCGGTCCGGTCCTCGCATTGCGCCAGGCGCTCTATCGCGCTGGTCGCGACTATCACGGCGGCATCACCAAGCTGGCCTTCGATATGGTCATGGACGTGGATGCCCTGCAGAAAAAGCTTCACCCCACAGAAGAGCGTCGCTGGCCCAGCCCGGACGAGATTGAAGAGATCGTCCGCTGGACTGGTGATCCACGGCTGCTTGATGCGCTCGTCCGTCCGGCATGTGCCGTCTGGTATCGCCCGGAGCCTGTCCCAGCGACCAATGAGGCGCTGCAGGCGGTAGCGAAGCTGCTTGAGGAGTCCAGCGAATTTGTCGGTACCTTGCACGACGGCGCCGCTGACAACGTGTGGACGGCTGCCGAAGTGCTCGACCTTGAGCGTCGCGGCATGGATGTGATCCGCCAGGTGCTTGCCATCATGGCGGGTGCGCGTCAGGCCATGGAGGACGAAGCTCATGGCTGATGTGATCGATGTGGCCAATGACCAGGCCGACTACCACCTGCAGGTGGCGCTTCAGCGCCGCGTTCGCCCAGCGACTAAGCCGAGCGCGCAGTTCTGTGAAGACTGCGATGAACCAATCCCGGAGGTGCGGCAGCAACTGGTGGCGGGGTGCGAGACTTGCATCAGCTGCCAGGAACTGCGGGAGCGCCGCAGATGAGCGAAGGGCCAACCTCTACCACAGCTGATTGGGCGCGGCGGTACATTGAAGCCTTCGATCTCGCCTTGGTTCCGATTGAACCAGGTGAGAAGGGGCCGAAGGGTGCCGGCTGGAACAAGCCGGGTGGCTATTTCACGGACGCCTCGAAGGCTGAAGCGTTTTGGACTGCGAGCCCGAACCACAACCTCGGTGTTGTTCTCGGGCCAAGTCGCGTCTGTTCGCTGGATGTTGATGATGTCGAACTGACCCGGCAGGTTCTGCAGCAGACGCTTGGGCTTGATGTCGATGCACTCGCTGACGCCTACCCGACATCTGTGGGCAACCCTGAACGATTCCGCGTGATGTTCCGCGTCCCCGAGGGCGTTGAGCTAAGTCGCCACGCTCTGGTTTGGCCAAACAAGAACGACCCTGATGGCACCATCTACAAAGGACTGATGGTGCAAGTGAAGGCTGCCATGGAAGAGGGAGATGCAGGCCGCGAGGCAGCTTACCGCATGGCGGCTGAGCCCTTCAAGAAAGTGACGGTCTTCGAGCTGCGGGGCGGCTTGGTGCAGGACGTATTGCCGCCATCCATTCACCCAGGCACTCGCAAGCCCTACACATGGCGTACCCCGCCGAGCGCTGACGGCTTGCCAGAGCTGCCGACCAACTTGCTGGCCATCTGGCAGGACTGGGACGATTTCAAGCCGAAGGGGGAGGCCGTTTGCCCTTGGAAGCCAAAGGCGGCAGCGTCTGTGCCCGCAGTTCGTCCAGTGGCCAAGTCATCACCAGCTGCAGCTCGAGCCGTTGATCGGCTCCCCGAGGTCATCCCTGAGTTCAATCGCATCCATGATATTGCCACGATGATTGAGGCGCACGGTTACAAGCGCATCGATGGGAAGTGGTTGAGCCCACACAGCAGCTCAGGACTACCCGGTGTAACGATCACTGAAGGCAAACTCTATTCGCATCACACGTCTGATCCACTGGCCAACGGACACAAGAATGATGCGTTCGATGTGTTCTGCATCTTGATGCACGACGGCGACCAGAAAGCTGCGACCAGAGCGGCTGCTCGAATCCTTGGTATAGATGCGAAGTCCCGTCCGCCTGCGCCGCCGCCATTGGGCGAGCTTCCCCATACCCCATCGGTGGTCGAGCAGGCCGACCATGCTTCATTCATCGACAATGACGTCGAAGGCCCTCCCCATTCTCCTTCGGACGACGAAGCATCCAGCCCGGCCGGCTCCTCGGCTACCGGGGGGGCAGGGGGTGACGCCCTGGATATTGATGGTGCGATGCGCCGCTTCGCCCTGGTCGAAGGCACCACCAGCGTGTGGGACTTGGACAAGGGGCGGTCGATGAAGCGGACAGGCTTCGAGGCTCTGGTCGGCAAGCCGCTCGCGAAGGAGTGGATGGAGCGGACTGATAAGAAGCTGATCGCGACAGAGCAGGCTCAGGAGCTTGATCAGGCCCGCCGTATGTCGGCCAAGAAAGGCGGGGCGTTGAAGCTCGACCCCATCGAGCGCTACGTGTACATCGACGGCACCAAGGACGTGTGGGACCGGGAGAAGAAGCGTCGTATCGCCGAGGGGGCCGTAAAAATGGCCATGGGAGAAGAGTACAAGTGGTGGCTCAACAGCCAAGATCGGCGTGTCGTGGATGTCGACCACATCGTATTCGACCCCACCATGACCAAGGATCCCAACCTTTACATCAACACTTTCGAGGGGCTCCCGCTGGAGCCTGTGCGTGATGACGCGGCGTGCGAGAACCTGCGCTGGTTGATTTCCTTTCTCTGCAACCATGATGAGGAAGCACTGGGCTGGCTGACGAAGTGGTTGGCATTCCCGCTGCAGAACATGGGAGCCAAGATGGACACTGCGGTGCTGATGCATTCCATCATGGAGGGCTCAGGCAAGAGTTTGTTGTTCGCGGACATTTTCGGCCAGCTGTACGGCCAGTACGCGGCGACCGTTGGCCAGACTCAGTTGGAGGGTAGCTTCAACGCCTGGCAAAGCCGGAAGCTGTGGGCTGTATTCGAGGAGGTCGTAAGCCGGGACCAGCGTTACAACCAGGTCGGCAAAATCAAGCACATGATCACCGGCAAGACCGTGCGCATGGAATCGAAGTTCATCAACGGCTGGGAAGAAGCCAACCACATGAATGCGGTCTTTCTGAGCAATGAAATCATGCCGTGGCCCATCAGCGAAGATGATCGTCGGATGCTTGTGATGTGGCCCTTGCAAACATTGCCAGTTGATCGCCAGAAGGCTATCGGTCGGGAGCTGAGCAACGGAGGGGTGGCGGCACTATATGGTTGGCTGCTCGCGGTCGACCTTGGAGATTTCAACCAGCGAACCCGTCCTCCCAAGACCGAGGCCCGGCAACGTTTGGTCGCGCTTAGCCGTACTGCATGGCAAACTTTCCTTCACCTCTGGCAAACTGGAGAACTAGGCCGAGGTTTATGGGGTTGCTGTCTCGCGACCGACCTGTATGCGTTGTTCATTGAGTGGTGCTCACGTAACAAAGAGCATGCCATGAGTCAGACGAAGTTCTCGCTGATGCTCAGTGCGACGGTGGAGAAGACGCGCTCGATCCCATGGACAGAGGGGAATAATCGCCGTTTTGCGGCGTTCTTCTTCCCTGATGATCCCCAGGCTTCCCTGCCCCCATCGTTCAATGCGGCCGAGCTGGGGCAAGCCGTTATCACCTGGCGCAGCAAGGCGAAACTTGCAGGGTGGAACGTCGACGCGTGGGAACACGTGAAGGGGGTCGCTGCATGAAACCAAGAACCTCTGTGTTGGGTGTGTTGGGTTTGTGTTGGGTCGGTCTGAGCAACCCAACACGCATAGAACCCCCAAAATTCAAGGCTTCCCGTGCCCCTGTGTTGGGTGTGTTGGGTTTGCGCACACGCGCGCGTGCGGGTGACTTATTTCTCATGCTTCGGCAGGCCAACAAAAAAACCTATGCGAGGACTCAAAAACCCAACAAACCCAACACACTCAACACAACTACTAATAAGGTATTGAATTTATTGGGTTTTATCTGTGTTGGGTTTGTGTTGGGTTGGCTAAATGTGTGTTGGGTTCTAATTTCGGGGGGTACGCGATGAGCATGGATCAGGAATTGGGGCTCCTGCTGCGTGTCACGCAGCACCAGGTTGATATGGCAGAGCTGATTGATGCTGCCGAGCGCTTGCGGTTGGTTGGTGAGCTGATGCGCCATTGGGGCGAGCAGCGGCGGCAGGTCGGGCTGGAGGCGAGCCTTGGCAGTCAAATGGGCACGATCATGGAGTGGAAGGGGGCGGCCCCGCGTGGTGGCGTGTCGGGGCATCGCATTCTGGTTGCCGGGGCTGGCTTGGATCACCCTGCGGCAGAAGTGGACGCTGCCGTCGTCCAACTGGGGAGGCGCGACAAACGGGGCGAGACCTTGGCCAAGCTGGCAGAGATGCGGTACTTCCTGGGCTTCACTGTTCGGGAGCAAATGAGGGTAGTGGGGCTGGCAGAAGATGCTGACCGTACCTATCGCAACTGGGTCAAAGCCCTGCATCTTCAGGTGTTTGCGATCCTGGCTGCGAGGTCTGGCAGGGTTCGGCAGCAGACCGTTCGTCGGGTCAATATGCGCCGAGCGTGCGCCGAGGATGCGCCGAAGTAGCGCCGAAGCGGAGAACCGAAAACAGCCCCTTTTCGGTTTTTCCGGTGGCCTGTAAAAAGTCACCACGATGTGAAAAGTGCGCTTAGGCGCTGACCCAACAAGCACTGTGCTGTGCAACCCGCCCCGACTTCTCGGTGCATCGAGAACCCTGCCAACCGGCGGGGTTTTCTTTTTCCGGCGCCGTGCTTTGCCAATGAGGCTTACATGAACAGCGAGCAACAAGCGTTAGCCGAACTGCCGATCTGGATGGTGATAGTGCTGTCCCTGGTCGGCGGTGTGTCGGGAGAGATGTGGCGGGCGGACAAGGCGGGTGCTCGTGGTTGGGGGCTGATTCGCCGGTTGGCTCTGCGCTCGGGTGCCTGCGTTACCTGCGGGCTGTCGACCAACATGCTGCTGTACGCCCTCGGTGTTTCGGTGTGGGCTGCTGCAGCTGTCGGGTGCCTGACCGCGATGGCCGGCGCCGATGTGGCGATCAACCTCTACGAGCGCTGGGCCGCCAAGCGGCTGGGCATCGAGCAGGTGCCGCCGCAGGCTGGCGAGCCGGGGCAGTGAGCCGGCCGGCGGCCCCGGCAGGGCGGGGGACCCTGGCGATATGGCCGGGGTACGGGACCGGGAACCCGCGCTTCTTCGTTAGCGGGTGGTTCACCAGCTTAGTGAACTGCGGTGAACTGGTTAACCCCCTGATTTTATTGGATGAACTGGACTTTGCGACATGACGTACCTGACGAAATCGGAGTTCGCTGCCCGTCACGGATGGTCGAAATCCTACGTCTCTAAACTGGCCAAGCAGGAACGGCTGGTGCTGACCGACGACGGCAAGGTCGACGTCGAAGCCACTGAGCTGCTGCTGGCTGAGTCCGCCGATCCGAGCAAGGCAGCTGTGGCTGCCCGGCATGAAGAAAACCGCGTTGAGCGGGATGTCCGAAGCCAGCTCCAGCCCGGCCCCGGCCCACTAGCGGTGTCGCAGCCGGATCCAGCACCTGGCGGGGCTCACAATTTCCAGAAGGCGAAGGCGCACCGCGAGTACTACCTCGCCCAGTTGGCCGAGGCTGAGTTCAACAAAGTCCAAGGCAATCTGGTCGAGCGAAAAGCGGTGGAAGATGCTGCCTACACGGCAGGCCGGATGCTGCGCGACCAGTTATTTGGGCTCGCCCCGCAGCTTGCCGCCGAGCTGGTCGGTATGAGTGACCCGTGGGAGATCGAAAAACATCTCGCGAGCGCCTTCCGCCGCGTTCTAACCGAGGTCAGCAAGATGAGCGATGCCGACCTTAACCTAGCCATCACACAGAGCTGAGCCTATGCCCACCGGATACGCAGACGGTGCCGAGGTGTACCGCGAAGCGTATTGCCGAGGGCTGACGCCTGACCCTGAACTATGGGTTGATGAATGGGCGGACGAGTACATGCGGATCCCGCGTGACACCGGCGCCGCCGAACCCGGCAAATACCGCACCGCGCGCACACCCTACGCACGTGAACCAATGCGCTGCCTTTCTCCCGCGCACCCGTGCAAACGGGTGGTGACCAAGGTCGCCTCGCAGCTGATGAAAACGCAGATCGCCCTGAACTGGATCGGCGCCCTGATTCACATGGCCCCATCCAACATCCTGACACTGCTGCCCAGCCTAGGGCTGGCCAAGCGTGTGTCGTCCCGGATCGGCAAGACAATCGACGCAACGCCCGAACTCAAGGCGCGCGTGGCAGCTAACCGCTCCAGGGATGCCCGCAACACCATGGACACCAAAGAGTTTGAGGGTGGCACGTTGTACGCCACCACCGCTGGCTCGGCGGCGAACCTGTCTGAGCTGTCGGCGCGGTACATCTACGGCGATGAGGTCGACCGCTGGGACGTTGACGTAGACCAAGAGGGCGATGGCATCAAGCTGGCCGAAGCGCGCGGCAGTACCTTCGGCCGTAACGCAAAGTTCTATTTCTCCAGTTCCCCGCTCATCAAGGGGGCCTCGCGGATCGATGACCTCTTCATGATGGGGGATCAGCGGCACTACTACGTACCATGTCCTACCTGTGGGCATATGCAGATCTTGAAGTGGGAGCGTCTGCTTTACTCCGCGGACTTCAGCACGGTGCATTACCAGTGCGAAGGAACTGAGTGTGATGTGCTGATCGATGAGCATCACAAGGCAGAGATGTTGGCCAAGGGTGAGTGGCGAGCCCATGCCAAGGGAGACGGCGAGACAGTGAGCTTCCACCTCAATGCGCTCTATGCGCCTCTAGGGTGGCATTCTTGGACCATGCTGGCCCGCGAGTTCGAGGGGGCAAAGCGCGCCCAGGATCGCGGCGACTTGGAGCCGATGCAGGTGTTCTACAACACCCGTTTGGCAGAGGTCTGGGACAGTGCAGTCGAGCAAACCAAGGCCGAGGTGCTTCAGGCCCGTGCGATGCAAGAGGACTACGTTCTTGGAACCTTGCCCGTGGGGGCGCTTGCCTTAACGGCCTCCGTCGATGTGCAGGCCAATCGCCTGGAGCTTATGGTGATGGCTTGGGGGACAGGCATGGAGCGCTGGGTGGTCGATCACCAGGTAATTCCCGGCGACCCGGCCGACGAGCGTACTTGGTCACTGTTGGACGAGCGGCTGAAAGTCCGGTACCGGCACCCCTGCGGCGTGAGCCTCGGCATCCTGGCTACCGGCATCGATTCCGGCGGTCATCACACCCACGAGGTCTACCAGTTCGCCCGTGTCCGCCGTTGGCGCAACGTGTTCGCGCTTAAGGGCGCAAGCAAGCCGGGGCGGCCCGTAATCGCCCAGCGGCCGTCGCAGGTGGATGTCACCTGGAAAGGCCAAACCGAGCGCAATGGTGCGGAGCTTTGGATCGTCGGCACCGATACGGCCAAGGATTGGATTTACAACCGCTACAGCTTTGAGATAGGTCCTGGTGCGTTGCACTTTGCCAAGGACCTGCCCGACGAGTTCTTCCAGCAGTGCGTGGCCGAGCGAAAGGTCGCCCGCTACGTGAAGGGCTATAAGCGGATTGAGTGGGTCAAGGGCAAGGCCGACCGCAATGAGGCGCTCGACCTGATGGTTTACAACTTGGCCATGGCCAACTTCCTCGGCCTGCACCGCTATGGCGAACAGGACTGGGACAAGCTGAGGCAGGCGCTCGCGCAGGCCAACTTGTTCGAGCAAAACGAAGCGGAGCCAGCCCGGCCCCAGGCCAGCGAGCCGGACGACGACCAGGACGACGAGATCGATTCGCCGGCTCCTGTACCTGCTCCGGTCAAGCGCAACGATCCGCCACCACCGCCGGCTCCGCGAGTCGCACCCCAACCCATGCAACGCCGCAGCTCCAGCAGCGGCTATCTCAAGAGACGCTGACATGGCATACACGAAAGCACACCTCGACGCTGTCGAGCGGGCGATTGCACGTGGTGAAAAGACCGTCCGGTACACCGACCGCACCGTTGAATACCGGACGGTCGACGAACTGATAAAGGCTCGTGACCTGATCCGTACTGAGCTGACCGCTGCCGCAGGCCCCCGCTCGCGGGTGACCCGTATCTACCACGGGGGCAAGGGGCTGTGAGCGGACGCTACCTGTCCCTCGGTCGTTCAGGCATTTTGGTGCCCGAGCGGATTAAGGCCAGCTACGAAGGCGCCGCCGAGGGACGGCGCTCATCAGGATGGGATGCGCCTGACACCGGCGTGAACAGCTTGATCATGCCGGCCTTGCGTAACCTGCGCTCACGCTCCCGCAGCGCGGTGCGCAATGACCCTTATGCTGCCAATGTCATCGACAAGCGCGTCAGTAACCTGATCGGTACCGGCATCACGCCGCACCCTCGGCTGCTCGACAAGGCGGTCCGCAAGGTGATGCAAGAGCTGTGGGAGGACTGGGTTGATGAGGCTGATGCCGATCAGCTCACGGACTTCTATGGCTTGCAGGCGCTGGTGGCCCGCACGGTAGAGCAGTCGGGCGAATGCTTCATTCGTCTGCGTCCGCGCCGGCTGGAGGACGGCTACGCGGTACCGCTGCAGCTGCAGTGCCTATCGCCAGAGTTTGTCCCCCATGACAAGTTCGAAGTCACCCGTTTCGGCAACGTCATTCGGGCCGGCATCGAGTTCAACACCCTGGGCCGGCGCGTGGCGTATTGGTGCTACCGCAGCCATCCCAGCGACAAGTCCTCTCTCAATGTGGGCTACAACCAGCTGGTGCGGATTCCAGCTGAGCAGATGCTGCATGTGTTTGAGCCCTTGGAACCTGGGCAATTGCGCGGCGTACCGCGCTTGGCGCCGGTCCTGAAGCGTCTGCGTAGCCTGGACAACTTCGACGACGCGGTGTTGTTCCGGCAAGAGGTCGCCAACCTATTTGCCGGCTTCGTTCGTAAGCCAGCCCCGGACGGCCCGCCGCAACTCGACCCGCTTACCGGGGCGCCGGTCAGATACGACCGAGACGGCTTCACCCCGATGGTAGGGCTGGAGCCCGGCACGATGCAGGAGCTGCTGCCTGGTGAGCAGGTCGAGTTCTCGGACCCGCCGGACGCCGGTAACAACTACCCCGACTTCATGCGGCAGCAGCTGATGGCCGCTGCCGCTGGCTCGGGGTTGCCTTACGAACTCATGACTGGCGACATGCAAGGCGTGAACGACCGCGCGATCCGGGTGGTACTGACCGAGTTCCGTCGACGGTTGGAGCAGATCCAGTTCCAGGTGTACGTCCATCAGCTTTGTCGGCCGGTACGTAAAGCCTGGATGGACATGGCTGTGCTCGCTGGTGCGCTCGATCTACCTGACTACGCACAGCGCCGCCGTGAGTACCACCGTACACGTTGGGTACCGCAGGGCTGGGCTTACATCCATCCGGTGCAGGATGTCCAGTCGCGCAGCATGGAGATCGCCGCAGGCTTCGCATCGCGCAGTGAGGTGTGCCTGCGTAACGGTACGGATGCGGAGGTGGTCGACGAAGAGAACGCCGCCGATATCGCCCGGGCGAAGGCCTTGGGCCTCAACTACAGCAGCTTGCCGGCCGTCGAGGATGACCCTGATGAGTCCGGCGACAAGGGGGAGAAATGAAAAAGCTGATGCCGTTTCGTATCTTTAACAAGGCGCCCTCGGTGCAGCATATCGAAGACCAGCATTGGTACAAGATCAGCGCGGCGGTTGAGGGGCAAGGCGATGCCAAGGCCGATACCACTCCCATCGAGATCTACATCTACGGTGAGATCGGGGGCTGGGGCATCACCGCGAACGAGTTCATTCAGGACCTGAAGGCGATTGATGACGGCGTTTCACCGGTGGTGGTGGCCTTCAATACTATCGGTGGCGATCTGTTCGACGGGTTGGCTATTCACAACGCGCTAAACCGGTTGGGTGAGCGCTGCACCGCGCGTGTTGATGCTCTGGCGGCCAGCGCTGGAAGCGTCGCTGCGTGCGGCGCCCACCGCCTGGTGATGGCTTCGAATGCGATGCTGATGGTGCACAACCCGTGGACCTGGACCAGCGGTGATGCCGAGGACTTGCGCCGGGTGGCCGACGTCCTCGACCAAACCTTCGAGGCGATCATCGCGGCATACAAGGCCAAGGCGCCGGGCATCGACGACGCCGAGCTGCGCCGTATGGTCAACGATGAAACCTGGTTGACTGCGCAGGAAGCACTTGCGCTGGGCCTGGCTGACGAAGTGGGCAATGGGGTCGAGGTCAAGGCGTGCCTTGGCCAGGGCGCGGCGATGCAGCGCTACCGTCAGACACCCAAGGCGCTGCTGGATCAGTTGGCCGACCTGCCGGAGGCAGCGAGTGGCCAGCCGGCAACACCACCTGACCCGCCAGCGGCTGACCCTGGCGACTCTACTGCGCTGGCCTTGATGATCGCCCAAGACTGCGCCAAGGCGGGAATCAGCAATCTGGTCGAGCCGTTGATCGCCTCCACCAAACTGGCCGACAAGGCCACGGTGCAGGCTGCCTTGACGCGTGCGAAGGGGGTCCGCGATCTCTGTGTAGCTGCTCGGCTGCCGGAGCTTACCGTTGAATTTGTGCAGGCCGGCTTGGAGCCTGATGCGGTGCGGGCTCGGCTGTTCGAGAAGCTGGTCAGCTCCGGCAAAGGTTTTGAGATCGACAACAGCCTGCCGCCGGCCGATGACGAGCCTGAGAAGGTCAAGGCGCAGTTACCCAATCCATCCAGCATCTGGGCTGCCCGCCGGCAGGCCGCCAATAAAGGAGCACGACTATGAGTAACATCCGCCAGGAGCCAGTTCACACCGGTGAGTTCCTGCTTTCCGAGGGCCCGGGAAAGATCTCTCGCGAAGCCATCAATGTCGCTGCCGGTCCTGGCCTTGTCGCTGGTCAAGTGCTTGGTCTGGTAACGGCCAGCAGCGAATTCACTGCCTACGACCCCGCTGCAGAAAACGGCAGCGAAAAAGCCGTGTGCATTCTCTATGCCTCTCTCGGTGAGTCCGAAACCGTTCGGCGCGGCCGCGCGGTGGTGCGGCTGGCAGAGGTCAGTGAGGACCTGCTTACCGGCATCGACGCCGATGCGGAACAGGCATTGGCAGCGCATTTCATCATCCTGCGCTGACCCGACTCTCTTTCACCCCAACCCCGCCCTGAGCGGGGTTCTTAATTTCTGGAGTACCTCATGGCTGAGATTGCCATTTTCCAAGACGACGCTTTCGGCGTTGCAGCCCTCACCGCTGCTATCAACGAGCAGGAGTATGTGCCAGGGCGCCTTGCGGCTCTTGGCCTGTTCCAAGAGGAGGGTGTCGCCACCCTTACCGTGCAGATCGAGAAAGACGGTGACACGCTCGCTCTGGTGCCGGCGGGGGAGCGCGGTACCTCTGGTCTGGTGGTGGGTGGTAGCAAGCGCACGCTGATCCCGTTCAATACCGTTCACCTGCCGCAGCGCTTTGCGATCAAAGCGGACGAGATTCAGGGTATTCGCGCGTTCGGCACGCTGACGGAGCTGCAGGCCGTACAGGATGTGGTCAACAAGCGTCTGGCTAAGGCGAAACGCCAACTGGATGCCACTCACGAGTTTCATCGGATGGGGGCCATCAACGGCAAGGTGCTCGACGCAGACGGCTCTTCAGTGCTGCTGGACATCTACAAGGTTTTCGGGGTGTCGCAGCAGAAGCAGTCGATGGGACTGAATGACCCGAACGCCAACATTCAGGTGCAGTGCATGGACGCCTTGGACATGCAAGAAGATGCTCTCGGCAACGTGACCACCACCGGCGCCCGCGCTTTCTGCGGCAAGACCTTCTGGAAGAAACTCATCGCCCACTCATCGGTTGTCGATACCTACAAGGGTAGCCAGCAGGCCGCAGCGCTTCGTGGCGACGGGCGTGAAACGTTCGAGTTCGGTGGTATTAGCTGGGAGCGTTACCGGGGCAAGGTCGCGGGTGTTCCATTCGTCCCTGACGATGAAGCGCGCTTGGTGCCTGAGGGGGTTTCTGAACTGTTCCTGTCGGTTTACGCGCCGGCAGACTATATGGAAACCGTCAACACCGAAGGCCTGCCGTATTACAGCAAGCTGGAGGAAATGCCCTTCGGTAAGGGTGTTGCGGGTGAGGCTCAGTCCAACCCGTTGCACATCTGCACGCGCCCCCGTGCAGTCATCCGCCTGACCGCCTGATCATGGCCTTCCGCGACCTGATCGATGATCTGGACGAGGTGGTGTTCGATGTCCTCGGCGATCTTGCGCATATCGAAGGTCGCGAGGTTCTCGGGATGTTCTCGGCGCCGTGGCTGCAGCCCAAGCTCGGCCAGATCAATACCGGCCTGCGTGAGCCGCACCTGGTCATCCGCGTTGGCGACAACACGGGTGTCGATACGCGGCAGAGCGTGGTGGTCGATCTGCCGCCTGAGGACGGTGGTGGCAACTACATCATCACGCGCATAGAGCCAGGCGGCGATGGCCTGGTAACGCTCGTTCTGAGGAAAACACCATGAGTGTCGGCAGCTATCACAAGGTGTCAGCCAGTGCGGGTTTTTTGATCCTGCAGATGAGCCCGCAAGACGTCAAAGGCTTCGAGGACTTTGCCAAGCTGGTACCCAAGGCTATGGCTGCAGCTCAGCGCAGAGCGATTAACAAGACGCTTCGTTGGCTTCGCGGGCAGGTTGCGCGTGAGGTGGGGCGGCAAGAGCGAATCGCCATCGCTGCGGTGAGGCAGCGGCTCAAGGCCTTCCCGATGGGCAGCAACGGGCAAGGCAAGCTGTGGTTCGGTATCCGTCCAATCGAAGCCAGTCGCGCTGGTCGTCCTCGGCAAACCCGAACCGGTGTTTCGGTGGCTGGGCGCCGGTACCAGGGGGCGTTCTATCGGCAGGTATACGGGGGCAAGCCGGATATCTGGATCCGCACAGCCAGCAAGCACTTCGATGCTGCCAACTACCCGGATAGTGAAGTCTCTGGCGGTGGTGGTCCCCGGTCCGGCTGGGTTTCAGAGAACGACAGTCGCTTCCCACTGGCGAAGGCGAAAATCTCGCTCAATGACGTTCGCCCTTACTTTGAAGCTTGGACTAACCGGGCGCACGATCGGTTGAAGGTGGTCCTCGAGCAAGAGCTGAACTTTGAACTGCAGAAGTATTTGCGGAGAACAGGCAATGGTTGATGACCCGATACCTCTCGCTGGGATCTACACGGCGATTGAGCAACATGTAAGTGACGCCATCCCAGGCCTCGCCTATGTCGGCACCATGCCGGACGGGATCGAGGTCGTGCCGATGCCTGCAGTAGTGCTGGAGTTGGCTGGCCTTGAGAGTGCGGACAAGGATCCTGGTACCGGTGAAACTGCCGTCGATGCTCGCTTCGAGGCGCGTGTGATTGTTGGTGTAGAGGTGCCCAACTGCTTGCATGTGGTCGCTTTCGCTGCGGCTCAGCTGGCGGTCCTGCTACGGATGCAGTCCTGGGGTTTAGCGGTTGAGTTTGCTCAGTTCGTGAGGGCAGAGCGGGACTGGAGCCGTCCCGAGCTGGATAGTTATGCGGTCTGGGTGGTTGAGTGGACCCAAGTGATCTATCTCGGAGAGGAGGAGTGGCCGTGGCCCCGAGAGCCCGGCCCGCTGGTGGTCGCCTTCGATCCTGACAGTGGTCCAGGCAACGAGCACCATTACCAATCACCTGAGGCCCTGGAGTGAGTTACGCGAGCGCCGAGCACGACCGCATGTTGGCCGGCGTGATGATCAAGGGATATGTCGTGGCGGTCGACCTGGACGCCGGCAAGCTGCGCATGTCGGACGGTAGCGGCTGGAGCAGTGCCTGGGTGCGTTGGCACTCGTTGGCTGCCGGCAAGGTGCGACACTGGCGAGCACCGAGCCTGGGAGAGCAGGGCGCGTTGGTCAGCCCTAGCGGCGACCCTGCTCAGGGTACTTTCATTCCGGGCCTGTACGGCAATGCCGGCGAGCGCCCGGACAACCGCGACCATGTCGAGGTGTGGCGTTTCGATGATGGCGGGTCTCTGGTCTACGACTGGGCGGCCAATAGCTACACCATCAAGCTGCCCACCGGCACAGTCAACATTGAGGTCGGCAGCAGCAAGGCGGTGGTTACCGACGACGCGATCACCGCCCAGTCGACTGCGATCAGCGCCGAGGCCGAGAGCATCACGGCTAAGGCCGCCCAGATCACTCTGCAGGGCGCTGTGCAGATCGACGGGCCGTTACGCGTAACGGGCGACATCTTCGGCCTCGGGAAAATCATCGATACCGGCGGCAACACAGCCAACCACAAACACTGACAGCCCGCTCTCGCGGGCTTTGTCTTTTCTGGAGCATCACTTTATGGCAGTCAAGAAAACCGCTGCGGATGACGCGTTAACGGATGCGGGCGAATCAGCAGTTGTACCTAGTTCGGGCTCCGATCTCGTTGTGTTGGAGGCTGCGCCGCTTGGCGTGACCTACGCCGACAGTGCCTACACCTCGCGCTCGCTGTTCCTGCAGGCCGGCGACGACCTGCGCGAGTTCAAGGTGCTGGCCGGCCGCGTGACTATCCAGCACGACGACGCCGAGGCGCTGGCGTTTCTGGGTGGCCATGCCGACCTGCAGCGATTGGGCGGCTAACCATGATTGGCGTGGACCGGCAAACCGGCCAGCCACTTTCGGGCCTCGATCATCTGAAACAGTCGATTGAGGACATTCTGACCACCCCCTTGGGTAGCCGGCGCATGCGACCGGAGTACGGCAGCAACCTACGCCGCTTTGTCGACTTGCCGGTTAATGAGGGCTGGAAAAGCGCCGTGCAGGCCGAGGTGGCCCGCGCCTTGGGCCGCTGGGAGCCGCGCGTGCAACTGGAGCGCGTCAAGGTGGTTTCCGTGCTCAATGGCCAGATTGGCTTGGAGCTGACAGGCCGGTACCTGGGTAACTCGGCCGTTGTAGAGGTGAGCGCATGATTGACCTGTCATTGCTGCCCCCGCCAGATGTGGTGGAAACCCTGGAGTTTGAGGCGCTGTATCAGGAGGTGCTGAGCATCTTCCGTCACCACATGGCCGACCAGTGGACGGCGGTGTTGGAGTCCGACCCGGTCGTAAAGCTGATGGAGACCATGGCCTACCGCGAGCTGCTGATGCGGGCGCGGGTCAATGCGGCGGCCAAGGCCAGCTTGCTGGCTTATGCCAAGGCTGCCGACCTTGACAACCGCGCCGCCGACTACGGCGTGCAGCGGTTGACCATTCGCGCAGCCAACCCCGATGCAGTGCCGCCTGTGTCAGCCGTGATGGAGGGCGACGAGGCGTTGCGCTACCGCACGCGGTTGTCGCTTGAGGCGCTGTCTGTTGCCGGCAGTCGCGGCGCGTATGAGTACCACGGCCTAACCGCCTCGGCGGAGCTGGCCAACGTCTCCGTCGATTCGCCCCGGTTTTCCGGGGTGGCGCTCGATGCCGCGGTTAAATCGCAACTGCCAGACGGGGCCATTGTGGTGGTCTGCGACTACGACGCCGGACTGGCCAACCCGCTGCCCGGCGACGTGTCGCTGGCCATCCTGCCCAGGCCGGACAGCACGACGCTGCCGGCGCAACTGGTGGCCACGGTGCAGGCGGCGCTGTCGGCTGAGAGTGTGCGGCCGGTCACTGACCGCCCGCGTGTTCAAGCCGGCACGCCGGCCGACTTCAAGGTGCAGGCCGTCCTGCACGTTGAGGCGGGGCCTGATCCGGCGGTAGTCAAGGCATCTGCCCGTAAGGGCCTGGATGCGGCGATTGCCGAGGCGCGGCGCCTAGAAGGGCAGTTGCCCCTCTCGGCGATCTACGCAGCGTTACACGTAACGGGGATCAGCCAGGTGGACCTTACACACCCTGCCGCCGGCATCGTGTGTGACAAGCGGCATTACCCCAACTGTACGTCAATTGCGCTGACCACGCAGGTGGCGACATGAGCCTGTTACCGCAGAACGCCACGTTACTGGAACGCGCCCTGGAGCGTGCTAGCGAGCAAGGCATTGACCCGGAGGTGATCCGGGGCATCGCCGACTCGAAACGCTGCCCGCCTGACTTCCTGCCGTGGCTCGGTTGGGCCTGGAAGGTTGAAGGGTGGGAGGCGGCCAACACCAACGCCCAGCGCCGCGAGCTGGTCCGCGAGGCGATCCCAGTTCACAAGACCAAGGGCACTGTCGGTGCGATCCGGCGGGTGCTCAAGGCGGTGCGGGTCAACGCGGATTTCAAGGAGTGGCACCAGATCCCCAACGCGGCCCCGTACACGTTCCAGGTCACGGCCTGGGCGAACGAGAACCGCGAGGGGGAGGGCTCGATTATTTCGCCGCAGCTGGGGGAGCGCTTGCGCGCCCTGGTCGACGCGGCGAAGAACGAGCGAAGCCACTACGAGTTTCGCCTGGGGGCGCGCTTCGACGGTGGCCTGGTGTTTGCCAATGCCAGCCGAGGGCGTGGGTTGCAGCGCCTAAGCGTGGATGCCCAGGCGGTGCAGATTGACGTGGCGGTGCAGGGCCTGCAGCTGGCCAATGCCACCCAGTCGCTCGGTGTGTCTCGGCGGTCGGTCGAGGCCCTGGGCGTTCCGATCAACGCTGAATCGGGCTTTGTGGTCGCTTGTGCGACCCGCGCCCTAGTCGTCGTGCGCAGCACGATGGAGGCTGTTCTATGAGTACCCCGTTACAACCCGTGATCACCAAGGCGGGGCTGGCAGCGATCCTGCGGGCTGATAACACCGGCATCGCGGCGCAGATCACCCACATCGCCCTGGGCACCCAGGGTTACACGCCGTCGGCCGATCAAAAAAGTCTGATCGCGCAGACGGCCAAGTATCCCATTGCCGGCGGCGAGCGCCTGAGCAGCACCCTGCTGCACCTGACCGCCTTGGCCGATGACGGCCGAGCCTTTTGGGTGCGGGAAATCGGCTTTTTGCTGAGCGACGGCACCCTGTTGGCGGTGTGGTCCGACCCGACCACGCCGCTGACCTACAAGTCGGCGACCACCGACTTGCTGTTGGCCTACGACCTGTCACTGGCGGCGCTGCCGGCGGACAGCGTGACCATTATCAGCAATGACGCCGGCCTTAGCCTGAGCCTGGCTGCGCCTTTGGCCGCACAAGCGCAGGCGTTGATTGCCGAACAGTTGCGCGGCTTGCAGCAGCAGGACCAGCTCGACCAGCAAGGCCAATGGCAGCGCGTGGCGGGGGATCAGATTTCCCTTCTGTTGTCGCGCATGTCGGAGGTGGAGCGGCGCCAGGACGCCGACCGCGAAGGCTTGGCTAGTGCAGCCATCGGCAATGCCGCTGCAGTGGTGGCTGGTCAAATGCGCGGCCTGCAGATGCAGGAGCAGTTAGACGCCCAGGCCGAGGGCTCGCGCCGCATCGGCGCGGTACTCGACAACCATGCGCAGCGCTTGCAGGTCGCAGAGCTGCGCCAAGACAGCGACCGGGAAAACCAGTTGGTCGCGATAGTTAGCAACGCAGCGGCTGTGATCGCGCTGCAAACCCTAGTAAGCAAAAACACCTTTGGAGCATAAGACGTATGAGTCTCGAATCTGATGTTGGCAACCTGGTCACGCAGACCACCAAACTGGTCGACTACTTTGGCAGTAAAAAGTCTGTCATCGACAAGGCGGTCGCGGACGCAATCGCGGCGGTACCGGAAACCTCGCGCACCTGGTACGTCGATCAAGTAAATGGCCTGGATTCCAACGCAGGCACTAAGGCTGCGCCGTTCAAGTCCATCAACAAGGCGCTTTCGGCCACGCCAAACAGTGGTTATTGCACGGTTTACGTAGTCGGTGACTACGAAATGAATATCGTGATTGGCTCTAGCTGCTCGGTGCTGCTGATTATTGGTGTGCCTGACGCCAATGGTGTGCGGCCGAAGCTGAAGCCCAAATACCTGACCGCCACGTCCGATGGTGTGACGGGCACCAACATGGTCGGATTCAACCAGTACCTGGCGTCGAATCTGATTTCGTTCCGTGATATCGACATTGTGCTGCCGTCGCCGGCTGGCTTCAATCCAGCGCCGACCAACCTTCGCACCAGTTGCTTTATCCGTGGTTTTTCCAGCACCAACGTGCCGACGGTGTTCAACGTTTCTCTGGAAAACGTCGCGGTCACTATGGCGCCTGACTGGTTTGGCAACTTCATTGGTTTGGCTGCCAGTAGCCTGATCCTTGCAATTACCGGTACTTCTTTCCCCAGCGGCTTTGCTGGTCGTTACGTTAGCAACGTGGCCGCCGGTGCTCTGGTGAAAGACTTGGGTCACGTCATGTGCAACCTCAACTCCCTCTGATTTCGGAAATAAATCATGCAAACCCGTAACTTGAGCGTCGACTTTGGTGGCCGTTTCTACGCCGGCTGTAATTATGAAAACCTGCCTTTGGGGGCGGCCCTGCTGGTCGCTCTGATTCAGATCGATCAGGCGGCGGATGTGTCCCGCGCGGCCGTGATCAATGACCCGTTGCGCGCCTTGGAGCATCAGCGCGCTGCTGATGAGGCCCGCGCCTTTGTACAAGCTGACTATGCCGGTGTGACTCCGCCCTATGTGAAGGCCTGGGCTGATGCTGCTGGCCTGGAGCCGCAAGCGGCCGCCGACACCATTTTGGTGCAGGCCGATGCCTGGGATCAGGCGCTATTAGCGCTGCGCACCCTGCGCCTCAAGGGCAAGCAGGATGTGCTCAAGGCGACCAGTCACGCGGAGGCCGAGGCCATCGCTGACGCGGCCATTGCTGCCATCAAGGAAAGCGTACAGGGCGTCGGCAGCGCCGCCTAATCCGATCCGTCAACCCGTAAACCCCAAGGGCCGCTAAGCGGCTTTTTTTGTGCCTGGAGGGCACGCATGAACCGAACCCACCTCGAGCACGTCCTGGCGGCGCTGCTGATCATGGGCGCCCTGTGGGGCGTCCTGGCCCTGCTGGGCGTGCCTGCTGGCCATTGGGCCGGCGCCGCTGCCGGCGTCTTCTTCTTTGCCGGCCGGGAGTACACCCAAGGCGAGCGCAACCTGGCGCACGTCGAGTCGGTACACCTGGCCAACCTGCGCTGGTACGACGGTCTGCGCATCTGGCGATGGACCGTAGACGGGCGTCTCGACTTCTTCTGCCCCCTGGTGGCCTGCCTGACCGTGGCGCTGCTGGTCCAGGTGCTGCAGATGCTGCAGACCCTGCAGCACTGACTGATTCCCTTTCTTCCACCCTCGGGCCGCGCATGACGCGGCCCTGTGCTTTCTGGAGTTTCATATGGCTGGATTCTTTCACGGCGTTACCGTAACGAGCGTCGACACCGGCGCTCGCAACGTCTCGCTGCCGTCTTCCTCGATCATTGGCCTGGTCGACACCTTCACCGAGGGCGCGGGTGCCACGGCCAAGGCCGGCGACCTGGTGCTGATCACCAACGAGCGCGAGGCGGTCGCCGCATTCGGCCCTGCCTCGGCCATCACCAAGGCCTGCCAGGCCATCTTTGCCCGCTCCAAGGCGGTGATCGTCGCCACAGGCGTGGCCAAGGTGGTCGACGGTGCGGCGCAGACTTCCGCGATCATCGGCGGCGTGCAGGCCAGCGGTAAGCGTACGGGCCTGCAGGCGCTGCTCGATGGCAAGAGCCGTTTTAATGCCCAGCCCCGCCTCATCGTCGCGCCCAAGCACAGCGCGACCCAGGCGGTGGCCACGGCTATGGACTCGATTGCTGGGAAGCTGCGCGCCGTGGCGATCATCGACGGCCCCGGCACCACCGACGAAGCGGCCACCACCTACGCCAAGTTGTTCGGCTCCAAGCGCCTGTACATGGTCGATCCGGGTGTGCAGTTCTGGGACACCACTTCCGGCGCGTCTGGTGCGACGGTAGACGCGCCGGCCTCGGCCTGGGCGGCGGGCATGTTTGCCTACACTGACAGCGAATATGGCTTCTGGTCGTCGCCGTCCAACAAAGAGTTCATCGGCATCACCGGCACCACTCGCGCAATCGAGTACCTGGACGGCGACGAGACGTGCCGAGCCAACCTGCTCAACAACGCCAATATCGCGACCATCATCCGTGACGACGGTTTCCGCCTGTGGGGCAACCGCACCCTGTCGAGCGATTCGAAATGGGCGTTCGTCACCCGCGTGCGGACCATGGACATGGTCATGGACGCGATCCTGTACGGCCACAAGTGGGCGGTGGACCGGGGCATTACCTCGACCTACATCCGCGATGTAACCGAGGGCCTGCAGGCCTTCATGCGCGACCTGAAAGCCCAGGGCGCAATCATCAACTTCGAAGTCTACGCCGACCCGGTGCTCAACTCGGCCAGCCAGTTGGAGCAGGGCAAGGTGTATTGGAACATCCGCTTCACCGACGTTCCGCCGGCAGAAAACCCGAACTTCCGCATCGAAGTTACCAACCAGTGGTTGACCGAAGTCCTCGACCAAGTCGCGTAAGGAGCGCATCACATGGCAATGATTCCCGAAATTCTGGCCAACATGAACCTGTTTGTGGATGGGGTCAGCTTCCAGGGCGACGTGCCCAGCCTGACCTTGCCCAAACTCACGCTCAAGATGGAAGAGCACCGCCCAGGTGGCATGGACATGCCAATCGAGATGGACGTCGGCATGGAGAAGATGGAGTCCAATTTCACCACCACTGGCGTACGTAAAGAGTCGCTCAAGTTCTTCGGCCTGGCCGACGGCAACGCCTTCAACGGCACTTTCCGTGGCTCGTTCAAGGGCCAGAAAGGTGAAACCAAGGCGGTCATCGTCACTCAGCGCGGCACCCTGAAAGAGCTGGACATGGGGGATTGGAAGCCAGGCGACAAGGCCGAGCTCAAGCACGCTGTGGCCCTGACCTATTACAAGCTGGAGGTCGCCGGCGAGGTCATCTACGAGATCGACCCGGCGGGCATGAAGCGCGTCATCAATGGCGTCGACCAACTGGCCGGCCAGCGCCGGGACCTCGGCTTGTAATCCCTCCCCACCCTTTCATATCTCTTTCCGAATCAAGGATCCCAAACCATGGCCAAGCCACTGCCAAAGTTCATCAAGCTCGAAGCCGACCGCGTCACCGTAACGCTGACCAGCCCGGCCGAGCTCAACGGTGTCCAGCTGGACACCATCACCCTGCGGGCGCCGACTGTCCGCGATATCCGCAACTCGACCCAAACCTCGGACGGTGACGATGAGCAGCGCGAGCTGAACCTGTTCGCCTCCTTGGCCGATGTTCACGTCAAAGACCTGGAGGGCCTCACCTACAAGGACTACAACCGCCTGGCGACCGGGTACAACTTTTTGGTGCGAGACGACGAGCTTTAATCCGGCCACGCAGAAGCAAGCTGCCAAGCGACTTGCGGCTGAGTTGAATTTCTCCGCCGCAGAGATCCTGACCATGTCCTACGCGGACATGGTTTGGTGGCTTACGGATTGAGCTTGCATAGGGGGCACCGATGGCAAGCAGGTTAGCGTTATCGCTGGTGATCGGGGGGGCTGTCGCCTCATCGGTAGGCGCTGCATTCAAGACGGTCGAGAACGGCATCCAGAAACTGGAAGCCAAAGGCAACAGGGCCAAGGTGCTGAAAAGCACCATTGGCGAAACCGTCAAGCTGCGTGAAGAGTGGAAGCGGGCGCACGACAGCGGTGCGGCTGGCGCCGACAAACTACTGCGTAAGCTGGACAGCAATCTGGATGCCTTGCGCAAGCAGGGTATCGAGGTTGGTCGCCTCAGTCGCGAGTATCAGCGCCTGGGGCGCGAGGCGAGAGCCGCCGATCTGCAACTCAAGGGTCACCAGCAGTTGCAGGCGGGCAAGGAATCGCTCAAGTCGAACATTGGCAAGGCGGTGGTCGCCACGGGCGCCGCCGCCGTGCCGACAATGATCAGCGCCAACTATCAAGCGGTCATCCGTGACATTGCGATCAAGGCCGATATCGTCAACAAGCCGGAGGAGCGGCAGCTCACCCGGACGGTGATTGATACGGCCAAAGATACCGGCATGTCCCGCAATGACGTGGCTGACCTGGTCAACCAGTTGGTCGGTGCCGGCATGGAGCTGGACAAGGCACTGTCCTATGCCCCGGTCGCGGCCAAGTTCGCGATTGGCCAGGGGGCTTCGGGTGTCGACACGGCGTCGATGATCCAGGCGCTGCAGCAAAACGCCAAAATCAACGACCCGAAGGTCATGCAGCAGGCGCTGGAGGCTATTGCCTACCAAGGTCAGGCGGGCAGCTTCGAGGCCAGCGACATGGCCAAGTGGTTCCCGCAACTGCTGGCTGGCATGGAGAAAAACGGGATCACCGGGCTAGACGCGGTGACCTCGCTGGGCTCAATGCTGCAGGTGCAGATGAAGACCGCCGGCAGTTCGGACGAAGCAGCGAACAACTTCAAGAACTGGATGGAGAAAATCGGCGCCGGCGACGTGGTCAAGGCTTATAAGGATGCCGGCATTGACTATCAGTCCTCGCTGAATACCGGCCTGCAGAAGGGCATGAACGTCATTGAGGCGTCCATGGCCTTGGCCATGAAGTACGTCCAGGCGACTGACCCCGCGAAGGCCAAGAAGATCGAGGCGGCCAAGGCCAAGATCGACAAGGAGGTCGACCCTGAGAAAGCCAAGGCGGCGTTGGACGCCCTGGAAAAGACCTTGCGCACCGGCGATATCTTCGCCGACATGCAGGTCAAGGCGGCGCTCACTGCCTATGGGCAGAACAGGGGGTTGTACGAGGAGCTCAAGGCCGACTCGCAAAAGGCTTCGGGAATTCTCGACAAGAACCTGGCTGAGCGTCGCGAAACATCAGCGCAGCAGTGGGCCGAGACAGCCCAGGCGGTTGACGACGCGATGCGTAGCATTGGCGATGCGATCCGCCCAGCTACTGACATGGCATCGAAGGGCCTGACAGCCGTCGCGCGTGGCATTACTTCGCTGTCGGACAAGTTCCCGGCTGTCGTGGCGGGCATTGCCGGTACTGTGGCGGCCATCCTCGCACTCAAAACGGCATCCAGCGCGTTCAAGATCGGGCGGGGTGTGTTGAACATCGCGCGAGGTCGAGGTCTGGAGAGGATGGCCGGCCGGGCGGGGCGTGGCGATCGTACGCCCATTGAGCTGCCTAAGACGGGCAGCAAAGTGGTCGATACCGGCCTTGGCCTGCTGGGTAGGGTGTTTGGAGCAACGCCGAAGGATGCGGCGCCGGCGAATGACCCGCTAGCAGGCAGGGATGACACGCAGCGGGTCTTCGTGGTCAATGCCGATGCATTTAGCGGGATCGGTAGTAGCGTCACAAACAACGCGCCTGCAGCCCCTGCCCGGGGCAGTCGTAGAAGCCGGCGCAGGGCTCGCAGACGAGAGGCAAGACAAGCTGCTCCAGCCCGGCCCGGGGTGAAGGTTGAGGCGCCCAAGTCGCCACTGGTGAGGCCGGCTATTCCTGTAGCTGCGCCGAAGGTGGTGACCGGCGTCGAAGAGTTGGGCAGGGTTGCTCGCTCGGTGCGCGGCGTTACACGTCTGGCCAAGCGATTGCCTGGTGGGAACGTGGTTGACGCCGGCGCTGCTGCGATCGATGTCGCGATGAATGCCACATCTCAAGATGAGAAGGCAGAAGGGTATGGTGGTGCAGCTGGCAGCCTTGCGGGGACTCTAGCAGGCGCGGCGGCCGGGGCGGCCATCGGCTCGGTGGTGCCTGTCATAGGCACTGCAGTAGGCGGTGCAGTCGGCGCTGTACTCGGTGGCATGGGGGGCGAATCGCTGGGGGGGTGGCTGGGCAAGCGCTGGTTTGGCGATGAGCAACCCGAGTCCGCCCCCAAGGCAGAGTCAGAAAGTCCGGCAGCGCCTGGGGAGGCTTTACGTGTAACCCTGGCTCCGGCACAGAAGGACAAGCCAATCCCCAAGGTTGATACCTCGGTTCCGTTGCCAGCGGCCCCAAAGGCTGCTGTCGTGGCGCCGGTAGTGATCGACAACCGTGAACCTGTCACCAAGCCAATGCCGGCGCCGCCGGTAACGGCCCTGGGAGACACGGTGCGCAGCGCATCAGCCCCGATGCCGCCCGAGTCTAAAGTATCGTATGACCCGCTTGACCCGGCGTCCAAGGAGCCGTATCAGGTGCCCGCGCTGACGGCCAACAAGGTGCGTTTGCCAGGTGCGCCACTGGTGCAGCCGCCGGCGCAACCCGAACCTCAAGCTGAGGCCGTGCCGATCGAGCATGAACCGCCGGCGAAGCTGGGTAATACGCTGCGCGCCGTGACCGTTTCGGCTCCAGCACAACCTGAGCCAGTGACTGAGCCTGAGCCTGATCCGACGCCGGCAATGCAGGAGCTGCCTAGGTTGGGCGACACGGTGCGAGCCGTGGCCACCCCGACCCCGGCTGAGCCTGAAGTGTCGTATGACTCGCTCGACCCGGCGTCCAAAGATCCGTACCTGGTGCCCGCGCTGACGGCCAGCAAGGTGCGTTTCCCAGGTGCGCCACTTGTACGGCCGCCGGCGCAACCGGCTCCTCAGGCTGAAGCCTTGCCGATCGCGCAGGAGCCGCCAGCGAAACTGGGCGAGACGGTGCGAGCCGTGGCCGTTTCGGCTCCGGTGCAACTTGAGCCAGCAGTCGAGCCTGAAGCGGCACCGGCGCTGCAGGAACTGCCGAGGTTGGGAGACACGGTAAAAACCGTGGCTACACCGACCCCGGTTGAACCTGAAGTGTCGAATGGCCCGCTCGACCCGGCCTCCAAGGACCCGTACCTGGTACCGGCATTGACCGCAAACAAGGTGCGCTTCCCTGGCGAGCCTCTGGTGCGGCCGTCGGCGCAACCTGACCCTGTGCCTGAACCTGTGCTGCAGGAAGCACCGAAGTTGGGCAGCTCAGTGCGAGCCGTGGCTACACCGGCGCCGACCGAGCCTGCGGTGTCGTATGACCCGCGCGACCCGGAGTTCAAGGACCCGCACCTGTTGCCGGCTTTGACAGCCAACAAGGTGCGATTCCCGGGTGCAGGCCTGGCGCCGCCGCAAACACAACCGCAACCTTCGCCGGCAACGCCACGGATGAAGCTGGGCGAAACGGTGCGCGAGGTGCCGGCTAAATCGGCACCGGTGCCTGTGGTGATCGACAGCCGCGAGCGTAGGCCTGTCGCAGAAGGTGTTTCACCGCCAGCTGTCCCCCAGTTAGCAGCCTTGCCGGCCGGTTTCGGTGAAGTGGTGCGTGACATGGTGGCCAAGTTGGCACCGGTGCCACCTCGGATGCCCGAACTGGCTCAGCCAGCTAAAGCGGCTGCGCCTGTGGCGGTATCGGCGCCGAAGGTGGATCAGGCGTTTTCGTTCTCGCCCACCATCAGGATCGATGTGCACGGCGATGTGAAAGACCCGTCGCAGGTCGTCCGTGAAATCGAGTCACCGCTGCGTCGGCTGTTTGAGGCATGGCAGCGCGAAGCATCGGCGCGTATGGCTTCGGCTCAACTGTTCGACCAACCGCATGTTTAAGGAGGGCCTATGGCCTACATGGAGCAACTGGAGTCTTCCCTGTCCGGGCTGGTTTCTGCGGGGGAGGCTGGGCGCAAGGGAGTGGACGGCATGCTGTCCCCACTCAATAGCGCGGTCGGCAGCATCACGGGGGCTGCGTCGGAGCTGGAAAACATTCCGTTCGTGGGGCCTGAGGCCGGCGCGAAGCTTGGCCGGATCGTGCGCAGTATCAACGTGGCTCAGTCTCAGGTGGGGCAGGTGGCGTCGATGTATAGCCGAGCAGTGACCGGCGCCACTCAGGTGCAGGAGCGGCTCGGCACGTTCAAGCAGATGGCAGCGAAGGTCACTGCTCAGGCCGGCCGGGTGGCGGGGTTGGTTAGCCCGTCGCTGTCCAACGTGCTGCCTACCGGCGGCCTGTTGGGGTCGGCCACTCCGCTACCTGAGGCGGTCGCGCCTTACCCACACCTGCTGATCATCCAGCCACACGATCCGAAAAAGCAGCCGTATTACTTCAACCTGGGCACGGCCGCCTTTGACGAGCTGCGTCGTCAGACGTCGTTCCGTTGGGCTGGTCAAGAGCGTCTGCGTCGAAGCGTGGCCCAGCAGGCAGTGGGGTTGGGTGAGGAAAAGATCACGCTCAAGGGTGCGATCTTCCCGCACCACAAGGGCGGCATCAAGCAACTGAGCGTGCTGCGTAGCATCGGTCGCAACCTGCAGGCATTGAAGCTTGTTACGGGTTACGGCGAGGTGCTGGGCGATTGGTGCCTGGTCAGTATCGAAGAGGAGCAAAGCCACCTGTTGGCAGGTGGAATCCCCCGTAAACAGGGCTTCAACCTGGAGTTTGTGAGCTATGGCAACGACCTGCAGAACGTCTGACGGGGATCTGCTCGATGTGATCTGTCAGCACCATTATGGAAATCTCAATGGCACGGTCGAGGTAGTGCTCGATGCCAACCCGGATTTAGCCAGGGAGGCACAGCCGTACCGCGCCGGCCTGTTCATATTGCTGCCCGATCTGTCAGCGCCGGCTGTCGAGCTGCTGCAGCTGTTCGACTGACCCGGTGTTACTCAAACGAAGCCCCGCCCAGTGCGGGGTTTCTTGTATCTGGAGTCTGCATGAAACCAACGTATCGAATCATCGCGGACCGCAAGGACATTACCGCGCTGATCAATGACCGCCTTCTGCTGCTGCGGATCTCGGACAAGCCTGGCATGGAGTCGGACGAATTTGAGCTGCGCATTGACGACCGCGACCAGGTAGTGGCGCTGCCAGCGCGGGGAGGGGTGGTGGAGGTTCTGCTGGGTTACGAGGGCCAGCCACTTAAACGCATGGGCGCCTACACAGTGGACGAGGTGCAGTTATCCGGTCCGCCTGATGAGCTGACCATTCGCGGCAAGGCCAGCGACATGCGCGGCAGCGGTAAGACCATCCGAAGCGGCAGTTGGGAGGGTGTGCCGCTGTCCGAGATCGTCACTGAAATTGCCAAGCGCAACGGCTGGGAGGTGGTTTGCCCGGTCACGACGAAGGTCGAGCGGATCGATCAGCGCAACGAGTCGGACTTCAACTTCGTCACGCGCCTGGCGCGGCAGTACGACAGCACTGCCAAGGTTGCCCAGGGCAAGCTGCTGGTGATGCCCCGGCAGGGTGGGAAGAGCACTTCGGGCAAGTCACTGCAGGTCATCACCGTCAACAAGACGGACGTGTCCCGCTATCAGTTCCGGCTGAGCGACCGCAGCACGCAGAAGGCAGTGAAAACCCAGCACCAGGATCAGAAGACCGGCGCTTTGAAGGTGGTCCAGCTCGACAACGACGAATCGCCGGACGGCCTGCCCCCAGTTCACACCGACCGGCATATCTACCCCAACGAGACTGCTGCCAGACAGGCTGCCAAGGCGCGGTTGGCTGCGTTCAACCGCAGCACCGCCGGTGTGCGGCTGGAGATGGCGGGCCGGCACGACTTGTTCGCGGAGTGCACGGTGAATGCCCAGGGGTTCAAGGTCGGGCTCGATGGCGAGTACCTGGTGGAAAGCGTGGAGCAAGTGTTCACGGCCAGTGGGTGGACTACCACCGTGGAATGCAACGGCGGCAAGAAGGGCAAGGCCAAGGCCTCGGGCAAGAAAAAGAAAGACGACAAGCCGCTCAAGGTTGAGCAGCTCTAACCCCTATGGCCGCATACGGCCATCACTGGAGAGACCAATGGCTATCTCAGTTCAACAGCTGCAACAGATCCTCCCCAACGCCGGGCGAAAAGCCGGCGTTTTTGTTCCCGGCCTCAACGCAACAATGGGCAAGTACTCGATCATCACCCCTCGGCGTATGGCTGCGTTCCTCGCACAAGTCGGCCATGAGTCTGGGCAGCTGCAGTATGTGCGCGAGCTCGGTAACGATGCTTATCTGGCCAAGTACGACACCGGGCACCTGGCGGAACGCCTCGGCAACACCCCGGCGGCTGACGGTGATGGTCAGCGGTACCGTGGTCGTGGGCTTATTCAGGTCACTGGCCGCGACAACTACGAGGCCTGCAGCGAAGCGCTGTTTGGCGACAGCCGCTTGCTCAATACCCCTGACCTGCTTGAGCAACCCGTCTATGCGTCGCTGTCGGCCGGCTGGTACTGGCAGCGGGCAGGACTCAATAGCCTCGCGGACAAGGTGCTGAGGGCCGATGACTCGGTGTTCGAGCTGATCACCCGCCGTATCAATGGTGGCCTGAATGGGTTGAAAGACCGCCAGGCGCTCTACAAGCGCGCGCTTGAGGTGCTGCAGTAATGCCGTTGAATTGGCGTATCGCACTTCTGGCTGTGGCGCTCGGGCTCTATGCCGGCGGGCGTGGGGCTTGGCTGTGGCAGGCCAGCGATTACGGAAAGCAGCTGGCTGAACAGGCTGCAGGTTATGTACAGCAGTTGGCGGCTAAGGATCGGGCTCACGGTCGTGAGCGTGAGGAAGCTGCAGCTGCAGCCCTGAAGCAATTGGCTGAACAGAAAAGTCAGCGCAAAGACCTGGAGGATCGCCTGCAGGAGCAGGGCAAAACACATTGGAAGGAGATGAACGATGCACAACAGATTCAAGCTCGTCTGCGTGACAAGCTGGCTACTGCTGATTTGCGGCTGTCAGTCCTTGTCGACGCCGGAGCCTTTGCCGCCCCTGGTTGTGACAGTGGGGTGCGAGAAGCCGCCGGCACCGGAGGCATGGTTCATGGACCCATTCGTGCCCAACTTGACCCAGCGCATGCTCAACGAATTATCGGCATCACCGACGACGGTGACCGAGGACTGATCGCACTGAAGGCCTGTCAGGCCTACGTCCGCGAAGTCACCAAGTAAAAAGAGGCGAGCCAGGAGGATGCGTCAACATCCAGCCCGGCCCGCCGAACCCGCAGACCCTTCCTGCAAGTCCAGCCGTGGCCTCTGCCTTGTGCACAAAGCGCGGCGAGCCTAACACCTGTTTATTCATACAGTAAAGACTTGCATACCTATGACCTCTCCAATTATCCCCTGGATGGGTGGCAAACGCCGCCTGGCCGACCGCTTGATCCCCCTCTTTCCCCCTCATGAGTGCTACGTTGAAGTCTTCGCCGGCGGTGCCGCGTTGTTCTTCATGCGTCCCCAGCCCGCCCCAGTGGAGGTGCTGAACGATCTTAACGGTGACCTGGTCACCCTCTACCGCGTTGTGCAGAACCACTTGGAAGAGTTTGTGCGCCAGTTCAAATGGGCGCTGAGCTCTAGGCAGATCTTTGAATGGCAGAAGATGACGCGCCCTGAAACTCTGACCGATATCCAGCGTGCGGCTCGGTTCTTCTACCTGCAACAACACGCGTTCGGCGGTAAGGTCACCGGGCAGACGTTCGGTACCGCCACCACCGGGCCAGCCATCAACCTGCTGCGCATCGAGGAGAACCTGTCCGCCGCCTGGCAGCGCCTCGCTGGCACCTACGTTGAGAATCTCTCCTGGCTCGACTGCGCCGAACGCTACGATCGAGCACATACGTTTTTCTACATGGACCCGCCATACTGGCAGACTGCCGGTTATGGCGTGGATTTCCCGTTCGATCAGTACGAGCGCATGGCTGAATTCATGCGTCACTGCAAAGGTAAAGTAATGGTCAGCATCAACGATCACCCCGATATCCGGCGGGCCTTCGAAGGCTTTCGCTTTGAGTGCTTGGGTATTCGCTACACCACCACGAACCAAAGGCAGAGTAAGGCTGATGTCACTGGTGAGTTGGTGATCACGAACTGGCAACCAGACGAGCTTGGCCAGCTGTTCTGACCCTGAACCTATAAAGAAAATTTAAGGCAAAAAGCGGGACTGTATCGGTCAGCGCCGCTGACGTTGAAGACTGGCTGCTAAGGCTGCCGATTCTGTAATCAGGCTGCTTGCGTCTGGGACAGCGTTGAAACGGAGCCTGAGTCCTACCCGCCCATGGTCCTTGGTTGCTAAAGTGTGGCTTGCATAAGGGCATTGGGGTGTGTCTTCACTTGCACCCTAGGGAAGTCAGTGCGAGATGGAGCGAGTGTCCATACAATTCCGCGCATGGCCGCCAAAATTACGCAAAGCATCAGGAGATGACATGGACCTCCCCGGCGAAAAGCTAGTGATAAAGCTTTGGGAAACATTAACGGAAAAAGGCCTTGGTGCGCTGCTCTCACCATGGCAAGTCGGCCGAGAGGGGCGGGCCCGAAACGAAATTCGACGACATGAAATTCTCATGCTAGCCCAAGCAGAGGCAGACGCCGCTGATATCCGGTCTGGCAAGAAAAAACTTCGTTCAGACGGCACTTTACTGCTCGCTAATACTGAAGAGACAGCGTCCGTTATTGACGAGCGAATTGAGCCAACCCTCGGTCTGTGTAAAGCCGTAGAGTACGGTAATAGAAGTTCAGTAGCAGCAGCAGCTCGATCAGAAATCAATGCCTCGAGAGCCATACTCTTTGCAGAAGAGGAACTTGCAGCAGATGGGCAAGTCCCCCCAGATCGAACAGTTGACGATGACTGGCTCTTCGCGTGGCGCGAGCAGGCGGGCAAAGTTTCTAATGAGGATCTACAGCGGATGTGGGGTAGCGTTTTAGCTGGTGAGGTTAAAGCTCCTGGTCGATATTCGATTCGGACGCTGGAGTTTTTGAAAATGCTCTCCAAAACAGAAGCCGAAACGATCAGTAAGCTGGCGAGATATATCATCGCCGGTTCTATTGCTCGGAACCAGCTTAAGCACTTAGAGTCCAATGGTGTTTCCTTCTCTATGCTTATGCAGATGCAAGAATTGGGCGTGCTTTCGGGTGTTGAATCTATTGGGCTCTCCACAACATATCAATCTGCTCTTAAAGATAGATTTCTTCGAGGCTTTATCTCTCATGGCAAGATATTAATACTTGAGCACGAGGATCCCCACAAAACTGTCGATTTCGAAATATACGTGCTTACAGCTGTAGGCGAGCAATTACTCGAACTGGGTTCGTTCGAACCTGATCTGGAGTACTTGCGGCTCGTTGGGAGGGAATTTGCCGGCAAAGGGTTTACTGTCAAGCTCGCGGACTGGGTAAGCACATCTGATACATCAGGACGGTTCTATAACGCACAAGATATTACATTTGGCACGGCTGCACCTCTAATGTAAGTTTTCAGTTGAGCCGAAAAGCATTGGTACGATGAGGAGATACCATGATGCGCAATCGTCAGGCCGCTCGGAAATTGAAGTCTAACGACTGCGTATCGTGGCCGAATTCATGTTTCAGGCGATTGCGGATCATAACCCACGGGCTCTTGGGCACCCCACTGTTCCAAGCCACTAACTGTAGCGGAGGGGCAAAATTGGGGAGAGCCGCATGTCTTGCTATGCCAAATTTTTAGTCCTCTTTTGCGGCTATGTCTCAGTAGAAAGACGCGCCAGACTCATCTACCTCTTTGCCTGGAACGCCCATTCCGTGCCTGTAGCAGCACATTCGGGGGCTGCTACACCGTTTGACGATCACAGAAGCGAGCTGAGATTGTTCGGGAATAACATTAGTGTCAGGCTCCTGCCTCAACATGAGTGGTATTGACAATTTCAGATAAATATAGCAGTTTATGGAGTTTCGTTAAACGGACTTGAGAATTAGTTATGGCCAAAGCTAAAGTCACTCTTCGTGAGCTTGAAGAGCGCTACCAAAGAGAAGATCGTGGGGTTTCCCAAGAGAGAAGTGATTTTCTTTTGCCTCAGATTCTCGATTTTGTGAACCAGAAAAAATGGATGAACTTACAGCCTGAATATCAGCGTCGCCAAGTTTGGGATCGGAAGAAGAAGTCTCAATTCATTGAGTCGCTTTTGATGAATCTTCCAGTGCCGCCTGTGTTTCTCTTCGAGCCCGAATATAGTCGCTATGAAGTGATGGATGGGCAGCAACGGCTTTCGGCGATAGTTGCCTTCTATTCTAATAGATTCAAGCTTTCTGGTTTGGAGCATTGGCCGGAATTAAATGGTTTTTTATATGATGACCTGCCTCCGTTAATTCAGCGAGGGCTAGATCGTCGTCGTCTTTCGGCTGTGGTTCTGCAAAGTAATGCCGGGGTGGAAGACTATGATGAGCTCAGGAAAATAGTATTTGAGCGTTTGAATACGGGTGGTCAGAAGCTGAATGCTCAAGAGTTGCGGAACTGTATATACTCTAGTGAGTTTGCAAAGCTGCTTGTTGAGCTGGCAGGGTATTCTACCTTTAACGATCTTTTGGGTGTGCCTCGGTATGACGACTATATCGTAAGGGGACAGATTGCTCAGGAGCTGGCAGAGAACGCTTTCTTCAAGCGAATGATAGACTGTGAATTGGTTCTCAGATTCTTTGCGTTTCGCCGGAAAGCGAATATCAAGGGTTCGGTTAAATCTGTGCTGGATAAGTGCATGATGGCTAATTTGGAAACTAAGCTCGACGACGTAGAGCTGCAGGCGGAAGAGTTTCGCTCCCGAGTTGATATGGCATCTGAATTGTTTGGTGTGGACGCATTCAAAATTCGTGAATTCAATAAGGATCAAAAAAAGGTATCGCCGCCTTTCTATGATGCGATAATTATTGCCTGCGATCGCCAGTTCGCAAATCGAGCCGCGTTGGTAAAAAAACGGGTAGCATTGAGAAAGGCTTTGGATGCGGAGCTTGCCAAGGAAGATGTTTATGAGCTGATCGTTGGGCGGGCTAATACATCTGAAGCGATTCGGCAAAGACTTGATCTTGTTGAAAAAATATTCGTCGGTGTGCTTTGAATGAGCGGCGATAACAGGAAGCTGTCGCCAGCCAAGGTGGCATATGAAAGCTTATTGGAGCTCAATGCTGAGTGGCAAGCCTGGATTATAGGTGCGAGTGAGTTTGAAAACGCAATCAAGCCTCATATGCCTTGGGAAAAATTGGGCAATTGGCATAAGCAGGTTATAAGCCAGAGGCTTGCTACGTCGCAGCCAGATACCCAGTTGTTGGTCAACTCTTTCTATGTGACGATGGTCGCAGGCTTTGAGGAATACCTGCGTGCATTGATTAGGGAGGTTGTATCAGCCTTAAACTCTAGCGGGAAAAAAGCTTCCGATGTAAATCCGTCGATCGTTAAGTCGCATATTAAGGAGGCTGCTGGTTTGCTTCGTAGAATAGATTCGCCTCCAGACTATATGGCTATAAATGCAGATGACTTATGTCGCAGTATTGGAAGCTGTGTAGCAGGATCTAACCGTTTGGAATTCAGCGTGGATGCTTTGGCGTATATTGAAAGTCCGATAAAAATGGACAACTTCTTCGGTCGTCTGAGTGATTTTGGTATATCGATCGGTTGGGATGTTCTAGGTGGCAGCGCTCAGCTGAAAGATGCGCTAAAAATGTCGGGCGGAATTGGAAGTCGTGATGTAGGCAAAGCGGCTAAAACTGAGATCGAGAGAGTCGCTCGCTTCCGGAACCGGATCGCGCATACAGGAGGTCATGCGGCAGATGTTAGTGCTCAAGTAATTGCTCAAGATTCGGAGTTTTTGAAAGCTTTATGCTGGAGCGTTGATTCTGTTGCTTACCCGCAGAAGTAGGCGCACCGCTTTATCGCAGCGCTAAGACGCTCCTATGCTTCTGATATAGCATTTATCCAGTCTTACCACGCACTGATAGAGGCCGCTTAGTATCGCCGAACGAATCGCGGACAAAAGAAAGCCCACCAAGGTGGGCAAGTCAATTGCTTTAGATTGCACGTGCGAGCGTGAAATCTGTGAAGCACCATTCGTAGTTGTTTCATCTTGACGCAGGTCACGAGTTCGTAGCTGCCTCACTCAGAAAGCCTGTGATTAGGCTGTGATGTGGGTAATAGATAGGGGATGCGCTCAAGTCTTCGAAGGATTGAGTGGTATAAAAATGGTACGCATCTAGGTCGGCTAAGCCGTAAGCCTCGTAATACGTAGGCTACGGAGAAAATGTGCCCAATCCATCATCGGTGGTGGTGCCAGCAGCACGGTCTGGCTCGGCCGATGAAGCATAGGCGGCGGCGGGCAGCTTTGTTGGTTTAAGACCGTAGGCGCTCGAGCCCGATCGAGATTGCTTCAGCGTTGGTGTCCAGCGTCATCAGGGCCGCCATGACGTTGTCGTGGATGTGGATCGAGCCACGTTGACTGACCCAGAGGGACAGCTCCTCCAACGCTGCTCTGATGGCAGTTTGATTGAGTAGCAGCAGCTCCAGGGCGTCTGCTGCGATTGCGGCTTTTTCGTCCATCATGGTACTCCTAGTACCGTAGATAATTTAGGGCAAATTTAGGGCAGATTCTAGGACGCTTGAGGCCCGATTGGGCCATTTGCTCGGTCGAGGATAGCCGTTTTTACTGGCCTATTGTGGCCTGTTGAGCTTGTCGGGCGGGTTCAAATCCCTATCTCTCCGCCATACATGTGGTAGATGAAGCCCCTGAAAACGATGAGTTTTCAGGGGCTTTTTCGTTGGTCTCTAATACGCCCTCATCGGTCGCCTGGTCGGCGTCATAAAAG
>Ga0213825_1000218_pt1 | contig 43025 bp, 37 predicted proteins | sample MC6MC0900MG_FD_179896 | JGI IMG/M metagenome (GOLD analysis project Ga0213825, IMG submission 179896) | Enriched soil aggregate microbial communities from Iowa State University, Ames, United States - MC6-MC0900-MG | ecosystem: Environmental > Terrestrial > Soil > Unclassified | place: USA: Iowa...
TTCAAAGGTTCCCGGGCTTTCGTCACATCCGGCAAACATGCTTCCCATCATACATACGCTTCCGCCTGCTGCAATGGCCTTTGTTAAATCTCCGGAATACTTGATTCCGCCGTCAGCAATGATTGGAACGCCGTATTCTTTTGCAACTGCATAGCAGTCCATAACAGCCGTGATCTGGGGAACACCGATGCCGGCTACCACACGGGTCGTACAGATAGAACCTGGCCCGATTCCTACCTTCACCGCATCAGCTCCTGCTTCTATGAGATCCTTTGTTGCCTGTCCGGTTGCTACATTTCCTGCTATGACAGAAAGAGCCGGATAAGCTTCTTTAATCATTTTCACGCACCGGAGTACGTTTTCGGAATGTCCGTGAGCGGAGTCTAAGACCACCACATCCACTTTTGCCTTTACCAGAGCGTCCACACGGTCAAGCACGTTGGCAGTGATACCAACAGCGGCTCCGCACAGAAGTCTTCCTTGTCCATCTTTTGCGGACAACGGATATTTGATCTGCTTTTCAATATCCTTAATGGTGATAAGGCCCTTTAAATTAAAGTCTTCGTCAATGATCGGAAGCTTTTCCACCCTTGCCTTTGCAAGGATCTTTTTTGCTTCCATAAGGGTAATACCTTCCCTGGCTGTCACCAGATTTTCAGAAGTCATGCACTCCTTAATCTTCCTGCTGAAATCCTCTTCGAATTTTAAGTCACGGTTGGTGATGATTCCCACCAGCTTTTTTCCTTCTGTGATCGGCACACCGGAAATGCGGAACTTACCCATAAGTTCATCCGCATCTTTTAATGTATGTTCCGGGGAGAGATAAAATGGGTCCGTTATGACGCCGTTTTCTGACCTCTTTACCTTATCAACCTCTTCTGCCTGCTCCTCAATGGACATATTCTTGTGAATAATACCGATACCTCCCTGTCTTGCCATGGCAATTGCCATGCGGTGCTCGGTAACGGTATCCATGCCAGCACTCATAAGCGGTATATTGAGCTTGATGGTTTTTGTAAGGTTGGTCGTTAAGTCAACCTGATTAGGAATGACCTCTGAATAGGCCGGAACTAACAGCACATCATCAAAAGTAATGCCTTCGCCAATTATTGTACCCATTAACTTTTCCTCTCCTTCTTTATATTTTTATTAATGAAACTAATAAGCCTTTTCACTTGTTAGTTACATAGTTTAACAAATTTTGCAGGGGTTGTCAACGGACATTTTCCGGTTTCTTTCCGTCACTCATGGACAGCTATGGATGGGGTCGTCTGTCTTTTCTGTAAGGAAAAAGGAACCGGACGGTTTATTGTAAAACCGACTGATTCCTTTTTCTTTTATACCTGCTTTATAACCTTACGGGGCGCTGTCATCCGCATACACTGAAGCAGCTTATCGTTAGGTTCAAATATGATCTTTGTGGTTTCAGCACCGGACTGGCTGATTAATGTATAAGTCTTTGTTCCCGGTACGTGAGATGAAAAATCAAGTAATTTCATGTTTTTTGTTTCATGATCCCTGGCCTCTGTGGAATCGGTGGGAGCTACAATCTGGATCCCTTCCATAGAGCCTTCCCAGGCTTTCTTTCTCTTGCTTCTGCCGTAGATCCGGTCAATGGAAAGCGTGTTGGTCACATACAGGTATTCAAATTCTACTTCGCTGTTGCGGAATACAAAATATGTGGCAGCTGCGGCTGCAAGCAGAATAAGCACTCCAAAGATTCCGAAAACCGGAGACATGGAGAGGAAAAATGCTATTACGCATAGGATTCCCATCGCAATTTTTATCAACATGGTATAGGCTGGAGACTTACGTTTCACTAGCCATTCTGCATACATCTCATTCATAACGATTTGGGTCCTTTCTTGTTACCTGCTTGGCTGCATGCACTGCTCATTGCTTTTGTGAACATTCTAGAAGCTTACATCATATCCATTCCGCCTGGAGCTGGCATTGCAGGTGCTTTTTCTTTAATATTAGCAACAACGGACTCTGTTGTCAATAAGGTAGATGCAACACTTGTAGCATTTTGAAGTGCGCTTCTGGTAACCTTAGTCGGATCCAGGATTCCTGCTTCTACCATGTCTACGTATTCTTCCTTATATGCGTCAAATCCGGTTCCTACCTTGGACTCTCTCACCTTATTGATGATAACGCTTCCTTCTAATCCTGCATTGGCTACAATGTGGTATAACGGAGATTCAAGAGCCTTTAAGATGATCTTTCCGCCGGTTCTCTCATCGCCTTCTAAATGCTTAACAAGTTCTTCAATCTGATTAATGGCATGAACGTAAGCAGAACCGCCGCCTGCAATCACGCCTTCTTCAACTGCTGCTCTTGCTGCAGATAAAGCATCTTCCATACGAAGTTTTGCTTCCTTCATCTCGGTTTCTGTTGCAGCGCCTACGCGGATCACCGCTACACCGCCGGATAATTTAGCAAGTCTTTCCTGTAATTTTTCTCTGTCAAAATCAGAAGTGGTATCTTCGATCTGGCCCTTGATCTGGCCGATTCTTGCAGTGATAGCTTCCTTATCGCCGCAGCCGTCTACGATTACGGTATTTTCCTTCTGAACCTTAACGGATTTTGCACGTCCTAAAAGATCAAGAGTTGCATTCTTAAGCTCATAGCCTAATTCATCAGAGATCACAGTACCGCCTGTTAAAACAGCGATATCCTGTAACATTTCTTTTCTTCTGTCGCCATAGCCTGGTGCCTTAACAGCGATTACATTAAAGGTTCCTCTTAATTTATTAACGATTAAGGTTGTTAAAGCCTCACCTTCCACATCTTCTGCGATGATAAGAAGTCTTGCGCCGGACTGTACGACCTGCTCTAATAAAGGAAGGATCTCCTGAATGTTTGTAATCTTCTTATCAGTAATGAGAATGTATGGATCGTCTAAATTAGCTTCCATCTTTTCCATGTCGGTGCACATATAAGCAGAAATATAACCTCTGTCAAACTGCATACCTTCAACCAGATCTAACTCTGTCTTCATGGTCTTTGATTCTTCAATGGTAATCACGCCGTTGTTGGAAACCTTCTCCATAGCGTCAGCTACCATCTCGCCAACTTCATCATCTGCTGCGGAAATTGCTGCAACTCTTGCGATGGATGCCTTGCCCTTGATCGGCTCGCTCATCTTTGCAATTGCTTCTACTGCTGCTTCCGTTGCTTTTCTCATACCTTTTCTTAAAACGATTGGGTTAGCGCCTGCTGCCAGGTTCTTCATTCCCTCGTTGATCATAGCCTGAGCTAAAACGGTAGCTGTCGTAGTACCGTCACCTGCTACGTCATTCGTCTTAGTAGCAACCTCTTTTACAAGCTGTGCGCCCATATTCTCAAAAGCATCTTCCAGCTCGATTTCCTTAGCAATGGTAACACCATCATTTGTGATGAGCGGTGAACCAAACGATTTATCAAGTACAACGTTTCTGCCCTTAGGCCCTAATGTTACACGAACGGTATCTGCTAACTGATTCACTCCAGATTCAAGTGCTTTTCTGGCATCTACGCCATATTTAATCTGCTTTGCCATGATTCATTCCTCCAGTTTTCTGTTAAAATAAAGATACGTACTATCTAAAATTTGACCTTATGACTGCGGTATCGCCTTCTTAATTATCCGATTACTGCCAATATGTCATTCTGTTTTACAATCACATATTTCTCGTCATCTTCTCCGGTCTCTATTTCTGTTCCTGAATACTTGGAGAAGATTACTTTATCGCCCACTTTAACCTGCATGGTAACTTCCTTGCCGTCTACCAGACCGCCAGGTCCTACTGCGATAACTTCAGCCTGCTGCGGCTTTTCTTTTGCCTGACCCGGCAGAACAATACCGGACTTTGTTGTCTCCTCTGCAACCAATGGTTTTAACACAACTTTGTCAAATAATGGTACTAATTTCATTGCAATTCCTCCTCATAACTTTCTGCTTATTATTTCTTTCTTTGGCCTTCCGAAAGAAGATTTATTTTATTCACATAATAAGTTATATCACTCATTATTAGCACTGTCAATAGTTGAGTGCTAACTTTATATTTTTTTTACATTTTTACCATATTTGTACGATTTTCTCCTTTACTTACATAGTTTATAGAAATTTTCTTATTATATACCTTTATTTTTTCTTATGAACGTATTACAATAACAAAGAGAATGAAGCGCCTTATAAGCGCACCATTATGCCCATCAAGCATAAGCCGTGACAAGGAAGCACCTTGCAGGCATACCTCTATGCCCAGAATACATGGACGGTAATAAGGAAAGGAGTGTTTCAAATGGCAAAAAAGGGAAATGGGTTAGGAAAATTCGTGGCTTTGGCCACTATGGCCGGCGTAGTTGCTGCCGGCATCTCTTATTTCACGAAATACAAATCCTTCCACAAAGAACTGGAAGAAAACTTCCACGACTTTGAGGATGAGGGAAATGACGACATTTCCAAAATTGACAGCACGATGAACCGCAACTATGTTTCTTTACATGCCAATAAGGATGAATTTAAGGTCGCCGCTGACCATATGGCAGATGCTGCCAAAGATGCGGTAAGTGCGGCAAGAAACTTAGTAAAGGATGCAGCGAGCATTGTCTCTGATACGGCAAAGGAAGCGGCTTCAGCCGTGGCATATACCGCGAAGGACATGTTTGACTCTGCAAAAGAACAGACAGATACGTTTTTAGATGACGAAGATTTTACAGAGGATGGCGGTTTGGATTACGCTGCCGGAGCCGCAGAGCAGCTGGCAGAGAAGGCCAAAGAAACTGCAGATACGATAAAAGAAACAGCGGATACTGCTGCCGAAGCAGTAAAAGATGCGGCAAAGGATGGGATTGATGCGGCAAAAGAAGCGGCGAAGTCCACCGGAGAAGCAATGAAAGAACTGGCTGATGAAACTACTACCATTGTGGAAGAAGAGATGGATTAATCATAATCTATAAGAAGGAATTGAAAAAGCCATTGGAAAGCATTTGTGCTCTCCAATGGCTTTTTTCACAGATTATTTTTCATATAAAAATTCTTCCGGCAGATTTACTTTAAAATCAACCGCCAGATCACGGAAGTTCTGAGACGTAATGGTCTGAAGCTTATCCGGACGGATAGAAAGTACTTTAACAAGGATTTCCGCAGACTTTTCCACTGTATGCATAAGGCCAAAAGTTAAGTCAAAGTCCTCTCCGGAAGCGAATAAGCCGTGATGAGCCCAAACAGCCACATCGTACTTCTTCATCAGCTCACTGGTTGCCACTGCAATGTCCCGCCCACCCGGCACCATCCAGCCGACCACACCTACGCCGTCAGGGAAAACCACCGGACATTCTGTAGCCATCTCCCATAATTCCCGGGTGAAGACTTTATCCTCTAAAGGAAGAACAAAGGTAAGGGCAATTACATTGGCAGGATGGGCATGGTAGATCACCCTGTGTTTACCGGATGTAGCCTCTTTCTTTACTTCATGGTTCATAAGATGGGAAGGCAGCTCGCTGGTGGGACGCCCGCCGTTTACTAATCCCCAGCGGATTCTGTAATTCTCACCGCTTTCATCCACCTCAATGATACAGGTATTGGCTTCCGGATCCAGTATGACGTTGCGGAAATACTTCCCGCTTCCCGTCACCATGAAATACTCTCCTGCCAGACCCTTTACACAGGTTCCGATGGGCTGCCAGGGATTCTTATCCGTAAAGCTTTCTTTCACTGATTCAACCTCTGACTCCTTGATGCGGTAGCTTAAATTGCCGCCGTTTCTCTCATGCCAGTTCTGACGAAAGCCGTCGTCACATAAGCGGATAAAGCCTTTTACAAATTCAGTATCTAACATATTCATATTCTTTTTCTCCTTATTTCCGGTTAAGCAGTACTTCTTTTTCATAGCTGCGTACTTCTTCAAACCAGTCTTCCTTTGCCGGGACTCCGTTTATCTCGCAGAAGTAATTCCACACATCGCCTACGGGATAAAGCTTAAGCTCTTCCTGAAGCATCATCTGTTCTGTAAACTCTCGTTCCTCCTGTAATCTTGCAAGTGTTTCATTCGGAAGAAGAAGGGCATTTAACAACGCCTTTTGCATGTTGCGCATTCCCACAATCCAGGCACTTAAACGGTTGATGCTTGCATCAAAGAAGTCAAGGGCTAAAAGGATGCGATCCGCTCCGCCCCGGATGACTTCCTTTGCGATCTCCTTTGTCTCATCATCAAATAACACCACATGGTCGCTGTCCCAACGCACCGGCCTTGTTACATGAAGGGCCACCTTGTCAAAGAACAGGAGCATGGAGGATATCTTATCGGACACAACCTCCGTGGGATGATAATGGCCGCTGTCTAACAGGCATAAGATATCGTTCTTGGAAGCGTAATTCATATAAAATTCATGGGAACCAACCGTACAGCTTTCCATTCCGATTCCAAATACCTTGGATTCTACGGCAACATATACCTTGGTTTTATCGTAATCCATGGAAAGGATCTGGTCAAGAGAATCTTTTAACCGTGCCCTTGGAGAGGTACGGTCCGCAGGAATATCCTTAAATCCGTCAGGAATCCAGATGTTCATGGTACATGGAGTTCCCTGCTCACCGGCAAAATATTCAGAGATACGGATGCATGCCTGTACGTGTCTGATCCAGAAGCTGCGGATCTCCTCGTCTTCACTGGACAAGGTGGCATTCTCTGCCTTTGGATGGGAAAACAGGGTGGGATTAAAGTCAATGCCGATTCCTCTCTCCTTGGCAAACTCCACCCATTTTACAAAATGCCTCGGTTCCAGCTGATCGCGGTCTGCCCAATCTCCCTCTTCAAATATGGCATAGCTTGCATGAAGGTTGATTCTGTGTTTTCCTGGAATCAGGCTCAGCGCCTTGCCCATGTCATCCATCAGCTCTTTAGGATTTCTGGCCCGTCCCGGATAATTACCTGTCGTCTGAATGCCGCCTGAGAGCCCGCCGGCACCGTCAAATCCTATTACGTCATCTCCCTGCCAACAGTGCATGGAGATAGGAATCCTCTTAAGTGCCTCCAATGCCTCATCTGTATTTACACCAACGGCCTTGTATGCTTCCCTTGCTGCTTCGTATCTTTCATTTATTGTCATAACTCTCTTCTCCTTTTCCTAATTTCTGCCCGGCCTCTTAGAACCGGAGCTTCCCATGATATCGTTCAGTCTAAATGAAATACAGGCTTTAAGCCAACAGAAACCGGGCTGTTATCCGAGTTGGTCTTCATGATATCGGCCATATAATCCCACCATTTCCGATTGATCGGCGTATCCGTTGATTCTGCCCATTTCTCTTCATCCTCTATCTCAATATATCCGTAAAGGACATTGGTTTCCTCATCTAAGAAAATAGAGTAATTATGTCCTCCGTGCCGGCTGATCATGTCCTTCATTTCCGGCCAGAGCAAATTGTGCCTTTTCTCGTATTCTTCGGCCATTCCTTCATTTAAGTACATTTTAAAAGATTTTCTTATCATGAATTTCCTCCGTTCTGGGACAACTAATTCCCTGGTTTATACTCCTTTACGGCAAAGGACCGGTATACTGTCTCCCTTGCCTGTTTCAGGCTTTCAAATTCTCCGGCAGCCAGCATTTGGGCCAAAAGATTTCCGATGGCAGTAGCTTCTCCCGGTCCGGCATAAACGGTCCGTCCGGTACGATCTGCCGTCAGCTGGTTTAAATACTCTGCATTGGAGCCGCCTCCTACCACATGGATGGCCGGATAGGTCCTTCCGGTGATGGATTCCAGTTCCTTTACCGTATCTCCGTAGCAGGCTGCAAGACTGTTGTATATGACTGCCGCGATCTGCCCCGGTGTCTTAGGCACCTCCAGCCCAGACCTCCTACAAAAGTTCTGCACCTCCATAATCATGCTCTCAGGAGACAGGAACGCAGGATCATTGCAGTCTACAATAGAAGGGATCACTTCCTCAGAGGCCATCTGGCAGAGCTCTGCAAAGGAGTAAGCCTCTCCTTTTTCTTTCAGCTCTTTTTTCACAGACTGGATCATCCAGAGTCCCATAATGTTTTTTAAATACCGGAAGCGGTGATCATAGCCGCCCTCATTGGTAAAATTCGCTTCCATGCTTTCCATGGTACAATCCGCCTTAGGAAGCTCCGTTCCCATGAGGGACCAGGTTCCTGAGCTTATGTAAAGGAGATCGCCCACGGAATCTTCACCATCTGGATCCAGTGGTACCGCCATGACGGCAGAGCCGGTATCATGGGTTGCAGGAAGAACTACCTGGCAGGTAAACCCTACTTCCTCTTCAATGGCTTTTGTCAATGGTCCCACTGATGTTCCCGGCATGGACAGCTCCCCAAACAGCCTTTCAGGAAATCCCAGTTTCCGAATCAGCTCATAATCCCAGGTTCCGGTTTCCCCACTCACCAGCTGGGTGGTTGTTGCATTGGTATACTCCTGTTTTTTCACCCCCGTCAGCAGATAGTGGAAATAGTCTGGAATCATAAGGAAGGATTCCCCTTTCTCTAAATATTCCGGGGTTTCTTCCCTGACAGCCATGAGCTGATAGATGGTGTTAAAGATCTGCTTCTGGATTCCGGTTCTTCTATATAAATCGTTTAAGGAAATAATCTCATATAATGTTTCATCCATTCCCTTTGTTCTGTCATCCCGGTATCCAACCGCATTTCCAAGCAGCCGGTTCTCTCCGTCCAAGAGGACAAAATCCACAGCCCAGGTATCGATCCCCATGGCGGCCGGGATCTTCCCAAGCTTTCTGCAATGCTTCATGCCTTCTTTAATTTCATGAAATAAGGAATCCACATCCCAGCACAAATGCCCATCCTGTTGTTTCATGCCATTGTCAAACCGGTAAATCTCCTGAAGGATCAGTTTTCCCTCCCTTACGGTCCCAAGAATATGGCGGCCGCTGGATGCGCCGATGTCCACGGCAAGATAATACTTCTCCATGTAAACCACTCTCCCTTTGTTTTTTTCTTTCTCACCCACACTTTCCGGGCATAAGGTTATGCCCATATGGTATTTCTACTTTCATCATAACGGATTTCCACAAAAAAAATAAGGACGCTGTTTGCTTTAAACTGCGTCCTTATTTGCATATCCGTTCTTCAATCATCTAAGCTTTTCAATCTGCTTTGGATGAAATAAGCAATTCCTTTAAATCCATAATCGACATTTCATGCTCGTCCAATATTGTTGATACTTCCTTAAATTGTTCCAGCTTTATTTTATCCTGAATATCTTTCTCTTTTTCGCCCAAAGTTACCAGACTGTTCTTGTATTGTTGAATCGTTTCCTGGACCTCTTTTAATTCTTCCTGAAGTTTTTCAAGTGGTGTCTTTCTTACTCCTCTTGGCATACTGGTTCTCTCCTTTACAGAAATATTTTTATCAACCATATATTACCAAGTATATGCAAAGTTTCATTTGTTTATTACTTTATAACTTCCTTTATTGAAAAATTTCCAGAAAGAACTTTTATAGATGCTTTTCAGTTTTAAAGGTCCATTCGTGGCTTTATAAAAAGGAGAAGAACGCAGATGGATCCAGTTTTCTTTCCTTCAGACTGTAAACAAAATTCGCTTCTAACGCTCGAACTTTTGCGGTAATGCTGGTTAGAAAGTTATAAATAAAAATAGCATCAATAATGGAGCTATAGTACTAATTTAATCAGTCTATAGCTCCGGTTTTTAAAGTTCTTCCTACAGGAGGTTTTCTATTTTATCAATGTCATTGATCTACATAAACGGCTTCTCAAGGCGTTCATCAACTCGGCTTTCATTGCTTTCGAGGATCTAATAACAATCCTATGAAAATCTGCTCCATATCCTTAAACAGCATCCAGCCTCAGCACCATGTTATAAAGGGGCGCAATCGCTGTTGTCGGGAATGCACCGGTATCGGCATAGGTACCCGTTACTAAAATTTTGATTTTATCTTCTGGGTTCAAGGTAGCAATCTGGACGCCACCGTTTAAATCGAACAAGTCAGACACACCTGTGAGACCGCTGGGCGTACCCTCTTCACCTGAAACAGCCAATCCAAGACTCAGCGTGGAGCTGGCTGGAAGTTCAACTGCATTCGTCTGTGCAAAGCCGGTTACTGATACATGTACTCCTGCGGAGCCAGAATTACAGGTTACATAATGGTTTGCTGAGGTGATTGGCGCACTGCCTTCCGAAAAATCATCCTCATACGCAGCCCATATCATTTGTGTGGGAATCGTTACATCAATCGTTGCAACCCCCGGAGCGCCTCCCCCTGGATTCGGATTGATCGTTGCGTCCGGACCGATGTAACCGTATACAGTTACATTGTTATTATTCGATGTGGTGTTTGCAGAGTTTGGATCTCCTATCGAAAATGGACTGATTTCGACTGCCAATGCGGTTGTTGCCGATGAGATCATCAGTGCCGCGGCAAGTGTCAGTGTAAGAAATTTTTTCATGGTATCATTCTCCTATCTTTATGTAAGTACTATGTTTAATTTAAAACGGTAATAACGAGCCCTGCTTCCGTCTTACCCACCTCCACCTGCGTCTCAGGATGGTACATGTGGATGGTGGCGGTTGCAGAGTACGTGCCCGCCTTGAGAACCTTGTCAAGCTTTGCAGCCGCAATATGCTGATTGGGCAGCAGGCCGCCCGAATCATAGATCAGTTCCTCCGAGTCGTCGAGGGTGACCTGTACCACAATGGGATATGCGTTGTAATTGGGATTTTCAATGTTCCAGTTGCCCTCGCTTCGCCCTGTTTCAAATATAGGACGGGCATTGAGCTTGTAAGAAAACGCTGATGCGTCCACGGCCTTCTGCATCTGTTCCAGCAGATCTTCTTTTGATATCCCAGGCAGCGCTCCGTCCTCCGCCGCAGATCCGGGGAATAAGTCCCCCGATATAATCAGCGCCCGGTCCCCGTCCCATGGAAATCGAAAATACCCAAGCTGGTGCAGAACAAACAGCAGTACAGCCAATACAGCTGCGACAGCTGCAATCCACAGCAATCCCTTCCTTTTTTGTTTTTGCCGGCTGACGCCCTGTGGTTCCTTTCTATTCGGTAATGCATCCATATCCATTATGATTCCTCATTCTTTCTTTTGCTACTCAGCCAGTTCCAGCTTAATCACCGCCTTGAGCGCCGGCAGTCTGGATTCAGACAAGTCTCCCTGATACCATCCGCTAAACGTAAATTGGCCGATGGGGGAAATCCCGGGTGTCACTGAACCGCCCAGCCTTCCTAAAACCCCCGCCTCTCCCAGTGATGCGCCACTCGTATTTAGACCGCTGATATCCACACCATCAAACGGTGTATCTGCAACGCCCAGCAGATCAAGTCTCAAATCGCCGTTTTCCTCAATGATCTGCACGAACCTAACGCCACCCGTGCTCAATACGCTGACGGATTCAATTGCCACATCCACCGGGCGCTGGGAAAGATTCGTAATGGTATGTATAGGGGAAATAATCTCGCCGCCGTAAGATTCAAAGGCTGCCCACACCATCTGCACAGGGATACTCACATTCAGGTTATAGTCTGCCTCCGCATAATATATGGAGGCCGTTGTGCTGCCCGTGACCGTAAATGATGTGCCTATAGGACATTGGCCGGAATGCCCCGTCACAGTACCATATAGGGGATAATATTCGTCGATCTGCTGAGCTTCCAATGTGAGATCGGTTCCAGTCTCCACAGGAAATATCAGTTGGGTTTCCAACAGCTCTCCTGTTTCCTCTTCTATATGATTCCATCTGAGAAAGATGCCCGGATTCAATGTCTGCTGATTGTTATGATTATTCAGCCGGGTATACTTTTTTCCAAACACATCATTTTCAGGCATGGCTGATATCGCAACAACAACCGTCTTATCAGAGACCGCCGGCAAATAGAAATACAGCTTTCCGTTGGAGTTTGTCTTTACATCCCGGATTCCGTACACTCCCTCTGCCGCACTCGGCATCTCTGCGCAATCTATGCCATCGATATTTGCCCAAGCTACATTTTTACCGTTTCTTCCCTGTACTGTGAGCGTATTTAAGTACACCGGAACACCGCTACTGTTATACGGCTGGCTAGAAACACTGCCTGAAATGGAACCGCCGTCAATCGTAATCGTGTTGCTGGTGCTCCCGTTTCCGCTTCCGATACCGGAGGCACTGCCCGCTCCCACCGCGTTTACGGTTCCCCCATTGATCATAATACTGTCTGTATGACTGCCGCTATATCCGCCGCCGCCAATACCAGAGGGGTCACCGAGCAGAAAAATCCATGCGCCGCTGTTTGCCGTTATTATTCCTCCGTCAATGATAATACTGCTGACCGTACCGCTGTTATATCCATTGCCGATTCCAGCCGCGCCCGATCCGCCTTTTGCGGTAATCTCACCGCCGCTGATCATGATATCCCCGATCCCGGCATTCTGGCCAGAGCCACTGCCAATACCCGCTCCTCCTCCGCCTGAGCTACCCGAAGAACCGGTCGCTTTTACAATTCCGCCCTCAATCACAATGCCTTCGACCGTGCTTCCGAAATTGCTTCCGCTGCTGCCAATGCCCGCTCCTCCGCCTTCTAAGCCGGCTCCTCCGTTTGCAGTAACCGTACCGTTAATGATGGTGATCACACCGATGCTGCTGTTGCTGCCGCCGCTGCCGATTCCCGGAGCGTAACTTCCTCCCTGAGCTTTAATAATTCCGCTTTCGATGGTAATATCACCGCTGGCTCTCGTGGCTTCACCACCGCCAATCCCCGCACCGCTGGTGCCCCCGTTTGCGGTCAGGCCTGCAACAGAATCAAACGCTGCGATCGTCAGATCTGCCGAACTGCCGATCCCAACTGCAGCACCATAGCCGGCTGTCGCTGACGTTTGTCCGCTGGTAATGGTATTCGTCCCTTTGAGGATAAGAGTGTTCTGCCCATCCTCAAAATACAGAGGCGCATAACCGGTACCGCCATTGCTTTCAGCATTATGATTATTTGCGGATTTTATATTTAGATCCTCAATGGTAATGCTGTTATCTCCCTGACATACAAAGGCTATGTTCGTGAGCGCATTTCCATTTCCCTTTAAAGTAAGACTTTTTCCTTCCGGTATGCGGAAAGTACGTGTGGAGGATGATGAAGTAAGGCTGGACAGGTCAATAACCTCATCTTCTCCGGCTTCCTCAATTGCAGCCTGCACACCAGCCCAATCCAGCACAAAAGGCATGACCTCCAGTACAGCTTTTATTAGCTCTGGCTCCAGTTCTTCCGTCTGCACTTCAGGGAGTGATTCGTCCGGTTCTTGTGATTCTGTCAGTTCCCCTTCTGGTTCATTTGATTCTATTGTTATACCTGGTTCTGATGGTTCTTCCTGTTCTGATGGTTCACCTGGTTCTGATGGTTTGCCTGATTCTGATGGTTCGTCCGGTTCTGATGGTTCTTCCTGTTCTGATGGTTCACCTGGTTCTGATGGTTCGCCTGGTTCTGATGGTTCACCTGGTTCTGTTGGTTCGTTTTGTTTTGATTGTTCATCTGATTCTGATGGTTCGCCTGGTTCCGTTTCACCTAATTCCTCTTCTTCCAGTTCCGTTTCTCCCAATTCCAGTTCCTTACTGCTTTCCGCACCAGACTCCAAATCAGATTTCTCCGACTCTGGTGCGGCTGATTCTTCTTCTATCAGCAACAGTGGTATCTCCAAGACCGGTGTTTCAGCTGCAGTATACACCGGCACACCGGCCAACGTCGATTCCAACTGTGCAAGTGCCTGGACATGAATCGAAAATATTGAAAAAAAAACAAGCAGGATAGATATCACCCTTCTTGAATGTTTGTGAACATTACATTTTCTTTGTTTATCTTTATTCATTTGCTGCATCTTCACCCCCCACCTCGTTCCAATCATGCTTTTCACCGTCTTTTTTTATTAATCGCTGCAGGCAGACTGCAATTCCCCCGCCTCCGGCCATAACAAACAGCAGATATAACAGTTATACTTTACTTAATAAGTATAGTATAATTCTACATTTTCTATTGAATCACAACTAAAGAATTTTTAACTAGTATAATATTTATTGAAAAAATTCCGATTAAAAATGTTCCCAAATGGCAATTTATTGTATCAAACGCCAGAACCATGCCAACATCTCCGGCCCACCCGGCCTGTACCTCGGTCTGTATTCTGTCTACCATCCGGTCGGTCAGAAAGATACGGCATCTCCCTCTTTCAATTAAAAATACAAAAAAATAAAGCTTTTCTTCCACCACCTAACAAAAGATGGCTGAAAAGCTTCTTAACTTATTTTTTCGGTTGACATTTCAACAGTCCGCCTGTCTCATATCAAGTCTCGATTTGATTTTTTAACAGAACCTACAGGAAAAAGTACGTCATCCCCCGGTTTTCAATATCTCACTGATCTTTGCTCTTTTTAAACTGGTAATCAATTCGTTCTGGACAGACGCAAAAATTTTATGTACTGGGCAGTACTGCGCATCATATCTGCTGCAATACCCATCCTCTTCCAGACAGCGGTTAATACAAATTTCTCCCTCTATCACCAGGACAATATCATATAGTGTAATATCTTCGGCTTTTTTCAACAGATAATATCCCCCAGCAGGTCCCTGTATAGACTTTATGTAACCTTCTTGCTTGAGACGCGTAACGATTTTATTAAGATAATTACCAGTAATGCCAAGCCTCTCAGCCATTTCTTTTACCGTCGTAACTTTATCTTCATTCTGGGCCAAATAAATGATGACTCGAATGGCATAATCTGTCGTAATTTGTAATTTCATCGCATCTCTCCTAAAGATATTACATTTATCGTAACCTGATGGCGGGGTTACCGCCTAAAATATAAAAATATATAGATGTGGTATAATAAGTGAGAAGAGCCCTGACTATTCAGAATAAGGTTCCATGTTATTCGCTGTACTCAGTCTTTCCAATATAGTTATGAATACATCGGTATTATAGCTAATTGTATCCTGTTTTTCAATTGTAGAAACATCTTTAATTATGCATGATTGTGCAGAAATATTCAACTACATATTTTTATACAGCAACTTTTCTTTATTAAACCATTATAAATTAAAAGGAAAGGAAAACGAATATGATCCGCTTTCCTTTCCCTGTTTCAAACAATCCTCTTATCATTTCTAAATACAATTACCTGCCGGTTCTTTAACCTTTTACTCCCGTATGTGCCACTCCTTCAATAAACTGTTTCTGGAAAACAAAGAACAAAACAACCATTGGAATGACAGCCAGAACAGCGCCTGCCATCTGTGCAGGATAATCGTTGGTATGCTGTCCCTGAAGTGTCGATAGTGCCGGAGCCAGAGTCATTTTTGTTGTAGTCGTATTGACAATCAAAGGCCACATAAAGTCATTCCAGGCAAACTTTGCCGTGAAAATCACAAGGGCTACAATCCCCGATTTTACCAGAGGGACCATGATATTTATCAGGATCTGGATCCTGCTGCACCCGTCCAGTATGGCTGCCTCCTCCAGTTCATCAGGAAGGGATAAGAAAAACTGTCTCATCATGAAAGTTCCGAAGGCACTGAATAAGTTTGGCAGAAAAAGTGCACACAGGGTATCTAAAAGTCCCAGCTTCTGCACGATTAAGTACTGAGGCACCAGAAAGATCTGTCCCGGCACCATCAAAACGGAAAGCACCAACAAAAACAGGATATCTCTTCCCGGAAACTTAATCCTGGCAAAGGAATAAGCGGCCAGAGTACAGATTACCACCTGTCCTGCAACCGTTATAACCGTAGAAAATACAGTATTCATATAGATCCTTCCAAAGGGAAGTGCGGTCATAACGGAATAATAAGCCTCTGTAACAAACCGTTCAGGCAGTATCGTAGGAGGAATCATCATGGACTCTCCCTTTGTTTTAAATGAGGTGCACAGCATCCAAAGGAAAGGAAGCACGGTTATACCGATTCCTGCAATCAGAATCAGATGGGTCAATAATTTTTTATATTTAATGTTTTTCATCCGGCTTCACCTCCTTAGTCGTAATTGACCCATTTTTTCTGTCCTATCATCTGAATCACTGTTACCAGCATGATAATAGAAAAGATCAAAATGGATATGGCTGCTGCATAGCCCTTATGACCATAATCAAACGCATTGCGGTAGAATATCATGACCAGGGTCTGGGTACTCCGATAGGCCGTATTAGCTTTTCCAATCATCATGTAAATGGTGTCAAACACCTGAAAGCCGCCGATGACGGAAGTGATCATGACGAAAAATATGGTCGGAGACAGCATGGGGACTGTGATCTTGAAAAACTGGCAGATGCCGCTTGCACCATCCACAGACGCTGCCTCATAATAGGACCTTGAAATCCCTTGCATACCTGCTAAAAGAATGATCATGTTATAGCCTACGGTTCCCCATATTCCAACGATCATGACCATGAACAGGGCAGTTCTGGGATCAGTAATCCAGCCGTGAGGAGAAAAACCGCCAGCCTTCATTGCCGCATTCAAAAGGCCGTACTGCTCATTATATATCCATTTCCAAACCATTGCCACTGCAGCCGACATGGTTACAGAGGGCAGAAAATAGATGGTCCGGTAAAAAGAGGTTCCCCTGATTTTCGTATTGAGCAGGGCCGCTACAAACAAGGATAACATAAGGCCTACAGGCACAGTAATCCCGACGTAGAGAAGAGTATTGCCAAGAGCACTCCACAGTTCTTTATCCTTACACATTTCTATATAGTTGTTAAGGCCATAAAAGGTGGCTACGTTGAATTTGTTCACTTCATTAAAGCTGAACCAGAAATTCTGAATGAAGGGAAAAATGTAAAATACGAAGATTCCAAGCAACAGAGGTGCTATAAATAAATACCCCTCTCCCCATTCTTTCCATTGCCGCTTTGCTATTTTCTTTCTTGTCGTACCCTGCATACATACACCTACTTTTTATTTTTTGCCAAAATCGCATCTGCGTCTGTCTTAAGCTGGCTGCATACATCCGCTAACGTCTTATCGCCGGAATAAGCTGCCTTAAGGGCCTCTGCTTCCACATCATAAAGCTCTGCTACCGATTTGCATACTGGAAGTGGATTGGCTTCACCGGAATGATTGGTGTAGGCTGCCAGGTTTAAATCCTTGTTGGAATCAGCAAAATACTTCTGTGCGTCGTTTCTTGCAGAAATAACAACTCCGCTTTCTCCCTGGATCTTCATGGCCTCTTCGCTTCCTAACCACAATGCAAAATCTGCTGCCGCATCCTTATTTTTACTTCCTGAAAATACGGCATATCCAAGTCCGTTTATAATATTTGGCTCTTTCCCGTTAAATTCCGGAAATTCCACCAGATTGATCTTGGTGTTGATGGCGTCATTAGACGTATACTCCGGTGTCATGTAGGAGCCTGCCAAAACCATAGCCAGCTGGCCGCCTTCAAACATGGCATCGGCGCTGGTTTCTGACAATGCGTTTGCTGACGGGGAGTATCCTTCTTTGATCAAATCGATCCAGCACTGGATTCCTTCCTGGGTCTTGGGATCGTTATAACCGGTCTCTGTTTTGTCAGCATTTAAGACCCAGCCGCCATTCGCATATACGGTGGGATAATACCAGGTCTGGAAATCGATGGGGCAGGCAAAAGGATATGCTCCTGAGTCAAGGCCTGCGGCCTTTAAATCTTTACATGCCTTCGCAAGATCATCAAAGGTCCAGTCATCGGTTGGATATGCCACTCCTGCCTTATCAAAGATATCCTTATTATACCAAAGAGCATTGGTATCAAAATCCTTTGGTACGGCAATTTGCTTATCCTCAAAGTTATATGCCTTTACAAGGGCTTCCGGGAAATTCTTTTCTAAATCCAGGTCTGATTTTTTCAAATAATCATTTAAATCAAGCAGGATTCCTCCGTCATAGTAATCTTCTGCATGAAGGACATTGATCCAGAACACATCCGGTGCTGTTCCTCCTGTTGCAGCAGCCTCCAGCTTCGTCCAGTATTCGCCTCCCTTATAAGGGGTCAGCTGGATCTCAATTTTCACATTTTCATGGGTCTTTTCGTAGGCTTGAGCCATAGCTTCCATGACCGGACGCTGTTTTTCATCCCAAATTCCGAAGCTTAAGTTCGTAGCACCTCCCTTAGAAGCTCCGCCTCCTCCACTGCATCCGGCAAGACTCATAGCTGCCATGGCTAATGCCATTCCCATTGCCAGCACTTTGGTTCCTCTCATTCTCTTCATAATCTACTCTCTCCTTTTTATATTGATATTTTATTAACTTGCATATCCTATTTAACGAATGTCCTCTAAACGAATCAGCTTTCCTCCGGAGATTCTGGACTGTTCTGCCGCCAGAGCAATGTAATGGCTTTCTAAGGACTTATCCAGTGTGGTCATGGAACGACTCGGTTCGGTTCCTTCCCTGATCATATCAAGTAACTGTTCCACCATCCGGTTATCGCCTCCGGCATGACCGGAAAAGTCATCGGACAATTTGGAAACGTCTATGACTTCCTGTTCCTTGCCAAATGGTTTTACGGTTATGAGATTGGAGTGAAGGCTGGCTTCAATTTCTCCTTTGGTTCCCATAAATCTGGTAAACCGGGAATTTTCTTCTGTACAGCCTGTCATGGTAAAGCTGATGGTAGAGCCGTCAGTCATATTTAAATTTACTACCTGATGATCCACCACATTGTTATCGCAATGATATACACATCTTCCGTAAGGGCCGGTCTTTATGGCTTCCATAACCGTTTCTTCCGTGGGATGAATGGTAAGTATGTTGCATGGCCAGTCTGACTTGCCATGGGCAATGCCGGTTTTTTCATTGGTTATGTAAATCTTTTCTGCATCAAAGGGACATTCTGCCTTTACAGCGCATCCATCCAGACAGCGTTTTGCTGCGCCCTCCGGAGCTTTTTCTTCTTTGAATAAATAGGTGCTTCCAAAGGAGTTCACGGATTCGCAGTTCTTTCCTGTCAGCCACAATAAAAGGTCCATGTCATGACAGCATTTTTGAAGGATCATGGGACTTGTTATCTCTGAGTTTCTCCAGTTACCCCTGACAAAGCTGTGGGCCTGATGCCAATAGCCTACATTTTCAATCCCCATCACAGTGACCACATCGCCGATTACTCCTGAATCGATGAGTTCTTTTACTTTTGTGTAAAAAGGAGTATAGCGCAGAACATGGCAGACAACAACCTTCCGGCCCCTCTCATTGGCAACCTTTAACAGCTCCCTGCATTCGTCTAAATCTGGCGAGACAGGCTTTTCCAGCAAAAGGTCATACCCTTTTTCAAGGGCCGGAATCGCATGGCCCACATGCTGCCTGTCCTGTGTGGCAATAAACATCACATCAGCAAGTCTTTCCTGTTTTAGCATTTCCTCTGCACTGGTATAACACCGTTCCTTGGGTATTCCGTATTCCCTGGCTACCTCTTCTACCTTTTCCTCAACAATATCCGCTATGGCTGTGATTTCCATTTTTTCAGGAAGCAGCTTTGCAACCGGTGCATAGGTATCTTTGCCTCTGCTTCCTAGGCCCGCAAGGGCAACTGTAATTCGTTTCATATTTTCTTCCCTTCCTGCGTCTTGGTTCTTTTTGTAAATGTATAATAATTATATAATGAATTGAAATGATATGCTTATACTATTATCCAGACTCATTGCCAAATTCATTGTTTTTTAGGTTATTATGCACAAATCATCCCATAAAATATTCCATCATTAGGTTATTTCAACGGATTATAACTGGAGATATAAAAAGAGGCATCCATGCAAATCGATGAATGCCTCCATTGGCGAATTAATATTTTATTCATTATACTCTAATTAAATGGGTTTGAATTGCAGGATTGTCCTATCTTGTTATCAAATTAACCATTCTTGCCAGCGGCTTTATTTCATGCTAACATAAAGTTCAAAGGAGGTATTTCAAATGGCATATTGCAGCACAGCGCTACCCATCGAATTTGAAATCCATGAGATCATAACCGTCCACTATTTTGAATACATGAAGGATTTTGTGTTTTCGGGAGAATCCCACGATTTTTGGGAGTTTCTTTACGTGGATAAGGGGGAAATCACGGTACAGGCAAATCAGTCCATCTATCAACTAAAAGCCGGAGACGTGATTTTTCACAAGCCAAATGAATTCCACGCCTTAAAAGCGTCCGGAAACAAGGCCCCTAATCTGGTAGTCATGTCCTTCCGCTGCTTAAGCGAAAGCATGAGTTTTTTTGAAGAAAAATCCTGTTCCTTAAATCAGGAAGAGCGTTTCCTCATTTCCATGATAATTGCAGAAGCGAAACAGGCCTTTTCCACTCCCCTTCACATTCCATCCGTGGAAAAGGTGGAGCTGGCCCCTTCTCCGCCATTCGGAGCCCCCCAGCTCATCCTATTATACCTACAGGTTTTCCTGATCCATGTGAAACGGAATCATTTTGAAGAAGGTGATGCACCCATTCCTAACCTTCCAACCGAGCAGATGGTCCTTTCCTCCAATTCCAGCCATCTGGAACAGATTATTCAGTTTATGGAGTTTCACATCTGCGAACACCTTACTATAAAAAATATTTGCAATGAATTCTCCATAAGCCGTTCCACCCTTCACTCCCTGTTTCACAAGGAAAAAAACTGCGGGGCTATCGATTATTTCAATTTAATGAAAATCGAACGTTCTAAGGAAATCATGCGGGATGGCAACATGAATTTTACGGAAATTGCTTATTTCCTTTCCTACAGCTCCTTACAGTATTTTTCCAAGCAGTTTAAGAAAACAACCGGAATGTCACCTTTGGAATATTTTAATTCCGTAAAAAAATATTCCAATGATATCACAAATGCAAGTAAGAAAAAGAGAGAGGATAACCGGATGATTTGACAAGCTTCCGTGATGATTCCGTAAGGCTTTTTTCTGAAAAAGTGCTATATTAGAACCATCAATACAGTGGAGGATGGACAATGCACGATATTAAATACAATCAAACAGCCTTGAGCTTTGAGGAAAGCTCCCTCCTTTTTTCCATTCAGCATGGAAGTGCAATTTGGAAATGGGATGCAACATACAAACCCCGCCTGATCGCCGGAGGACAAACCGTTTATTTTCACGATGCCGCTTCCATTACCCATAGCCAATGGAAAACAGGAGTCGGGGAAGGGATCATCAGCCATTACCAGGGCTTCCAGTTAGATGGTGCCGATCTTTCACTGGCCTTCGAAACAGTCACATGGATCGAGTATGCCACGGAGGACGTTCATTTTGAATGGATCCCTCTCACAGAAAGCATCATCCCGGTTTCAGAAATATACTGGCCCGGATACATGGAATTTGAAAAGGAAAGTGAACGCTGGTATACTCTTTTAAACATCCAGCAGGGGCTTCTCATCCCAAATACCTGGGAAACAGCTCTTGATAAGCTGCCCTTTGACGGCATGATGTGCACAGCCGGCTCTTACATGCCATGGTTTGGACAGGTTAAGGAGAAAGACGGCTACTTAGCCATCTGTGAACAGCCCTGGGATGCCGCTTATTATGCGGAGCATCCGGCAAAAGGACCCTATACCCACACCGGCATCAAATGGCTGCCTAGCCTGGGCCGGATGAACAGCCGCAGGACGATGCGTTATTCCTTTCTGACAGACTGCGATTACAATGATATCTGCAAGCATTACCGGACCTACGTAAAAGAACAGGGCACCTTTTGTTCCCTGAAGGAAAAAGCGGCAAAGGCCCCTGTACATAAGCTGGTCGGTGCTTCCTTTATCCATAAGGGAATCAAAACCAAGGTCATGCCGGATTCCCGCTTCTTTGACCCGGAACAACCGGACAAGAATAACCATGTCTACAGCTTTGAGAAACGAACCGGCGAGATCCATCATTTCTACAAGGATCTGGGCCTTAAAAAGCTGTATCTCCATCTGGATGGCTGGGCGGAGCCAGGTTATGATAACCAGCATCCCGACTATCTTCCCGTCTGCAAAGAGGCTGGCGGCTGGGAAAAGATGAAGGAGCTTGCGGATACCATGCACGGTTACGGATATTCCTTTGGCATCCATGACCAGTACCGGGATTATTACCGCAGAGCCAGGACCTTTGATCAGAATTTTGCAGCACAAAAGCCTGACGGAACCCTTACGGAGCACGCCAACTGGGCAGGCGGACCTCAGACCTATCTGTGCGCCACCCAGGCCCCTTATTATGTAAAAAGGAATTTTACTGAAATCGAGAAAAACGGTGTGGAATTAGACTGTGCTTATTTAGATGTGTTCACATGTAATGAGCCTGACGAATGCGACCACCCATGGCACCGGATCAACCGGAAGGAATGCTTAGACTACCGGAGTCTTTGCTTTGAATACCTGCTTTCCAAAGGGATCCTTCCAAGCTCTGAGGAAGTGACGGACTGGTCCGTAAAAAGTCTTGTGTTCTGTCACTATGCTCCCTATTCCTTTATGATGCACGAGCCAGGGGCTGACCGCCAGGGAATCCCGGTTCCTCTCTTTAACCTGGTTTATCATGACTGCATGATCATCCCATGGATGATGGAAAAATACGAAAAAGAGGATTTTATGCTTTATGCTCTCTTAAACGGCGGTGCACCATACTTTATCCGGGATGGGGCTTATGAGAACATTGACGGCTCCTTTGGCGGCCATCAGACCCTCTCAGAAGAAGAAATGGCAGCCCGCTGCAGTGTTGTTGCTTCCCTTCACGAAAGAGTCGCCATGTGTGAAATGCTGTCACATGAATTGATTGACGGAGATCCCTTCCGGCAGCGTACCGTCTTTTCTGACGGCACCACGGTGGAAGTCGACCTCCTTCACGGAACCTATGTCCTAAGTGTCTGAAGCTCTGTATTCCTTTGGGGACATTCCATAATAGTTCCGGAAGATTCTATGAAAATAGCTGGTATTATCATATCCTACCGCTATGGAAATATCTGTTACGGAAAGCCTGGTATTTAAAAGAAGAACAGAAGCCTGATTCAGCCGCTTTACCTGTAAAAGTTCCTTATAGGTCCGTCCGGTCAATCTCTTTATGGCCCGGCTCAGCCAGTATATGTTATAGCTTAAGAGGGCCGAAAGCTCAGTCAGTTCCCCATCTTTATAATTTTCATCAATGTAGGTGAGTACCTGAAAGATAAGCTTCTGTTCAAAGCTTTCCAGAGTATGGCTGATCTTATCCGTATAATGCATAAGCTGAAGAAACAAAAGCCCCATGGTAATCTGGTTGATACTCCTTTTATTAGGCTGATCACTTAAGAGGGTCCACACCATGTTTTCCACCAGATTCTGTACCGGCAGTACATCGGCTACCTGAAAATGAAGGTAACTGGCGTAACGGGGATCAAAACAGAGACAGCCTACCAGGAAGTCCCGCAGTAGGTTTTCTTCTTCCCCCATCATTTCAAAGGCAGTATCAAAAAATTCCGGCAGGATAATGAAGTTTATTCCAATATCCTCCTCTCCTGCCGGAAGGATCTCCTGGGTGGCATGCTGGTTTAAAAACAGCAGCTCCCCTGTCTTTAAGACTACCTTTTCCCCATCAATAAAATGGACCGTTTCTCCCTTGCACATATAGATCACTTCAATGTAATTATGCTTATGCTTGGGAAAATGGACGAATCTGGTGTGGGGCCTGATGCGGATCATTTTCCCATGCTCCAGCATCTTTTTGCTGTCAATGACCAGCTCCTGCCCCTCGGTATACCGGTTACGGTCAATTTCTGTCCGTCCGTTTATAATTTCCCGTTCCTCGTCTGTAATCACTCCCAGACGGTCTAAGATCTCCTGGTTCATCCGTCAAGGCCTCCTTTTTTGTCACACATAGGGGAATATGATCAGGTTTTTCCACCTGTCCTCTCCTATGGCGTTTTCCCCCAGGGCATAGGCATGAACAATATCATCTTTTGCCATCAGTTTATAAATAACGGCCCCGGAGCTGTCCGTATCTTTGATCCATCGATCATCCTTTATAATTACACCATCTGCAACCTGAAACTGCCAGACAGAAGCTCCCCCTTCTGTATTGGTACTGGTATAGGTAATCTCTCCCTGCATCAGATCATCCTTAAAATCACCTCTTTTTGCATTGAGCTTGGTGATGTCATCTATAACTCCGTCGTAATAATTGTAACCACACTCACCGTTCCCGTTCATCTTTCCATTCGCCCATGTCCCATAGGAGTAATCGTAACGCTTCCCCTCCTCCAGTTCCAGGACCTGCAGGGCCGCACATTCTCCCTCTGGCTTCCCGTAAGCAAAGTTCCCGTGATAAACCGTGGAGGCCTTAACAAACACCAGGCCTTTTCCAGAAGTTATCTTCCCAGTCATCGCCGCTCCATCATACATACAGGGAAATTCTTTCCAGGGAATGTCATATCCGTTTAACAGCCTGGCCGCTCCTTCTAAATCCCCCTGGTCAAAGAACCCGGTCAGCTGCGTTAAAAACTCCTTATCCCCGGGAGAAAGGCTTATTTCATCTGATAAAGTCTCACTTAATGGCACAGCCATTGCTTTTGGTTCCGCTTTTTCTACATCCCTTACGGGTTCTTCGTATCTCTTTCCATTCCTGAAAGAGCCAGCCATGCTAAGAAGCAGCAAAAGCACCGTAATCAGCCCGATCCAAAGGAGGATGCGAAGGTTATCTCTTTTTCTTGGATCCGTCCATTTCTCAAACACAAAATCCCTCCTTCCCGTCATTTACAGACCACGCCTGGCTAAGAAGCGCAAGACCTGTCCTTATCTCTTCTTCTGTAAGACTTGCAAACCCAAGAACAATGGTTGAGGGATAGGTACCCGGCTGTTCATGGATAAAATATCCCGACATGCCGTAAACCTTAACCCCGGATTTTGCCGCCATATTGATGAGAAGGCTCTCCGCCCTTCCCTTGCGGTCTGTTAACAGAAGATGGAGTCCCGCATGTTCTCCTCTGATTAAGAACTGGCTTTCAAATGGTTTCAGCCCTGCAGCCAATGTATCGTGCTTTGCCTTATAGACCGCCCTCATCCGGTTCAAATGGCGCTCGTAGTGCCCCTCTGCCATAAACTGATAAAGGATGTTCTGGTCAATACGGGATACTGTGGAAGCATAGAAATTCATCCGCTCCCGGTAAACCGCCAAAAGTGGGACAGGCAGCACCATATAGCTTACACGGATGGCGGGAGCAATGGATTTGGAAAAGGTACCGTAATAAATTACCCGGTTTCTTCCGTCCATTCCCTGCAAAGCAGGAATCGGCTGTCCCTTGTATCGGAATTCACTGTCATAATCATCCTCAATAAGATACCGCCCTTCCTTTTCATAAGCCCATACAAGAAGCTCCTGCCTTCGCTTTACCGGCATAACAATACCGGTAGGATACTGATGGGAAGGCATGACGTAGGCGATATCCGCCCCGCTTTTTTCCAATAGCTCTACATCCATGCCGGACCGGTCCATGGCAACAGGAACCACCTGGTATTTTAAGCTGCCAAAGACCCGGTATGCCTGCTTATACGTGGGGTTTTCCATGGCAATCACCCGGTCGGTTCCCAGGATCTGGGACAGCAGCATCAAAAGGTATTCACTTCCGGCGCCTACAATGATTTGATCTGCCTGACAGTTTACCCCGCGGGCGGAATGGAGATAGGATCGGATGGCCTCCCTTAAGGCCTGTTCTCCCCGGGGATCTCCCGGCATGAACATCTCCCGGTTGTCATCTACCAGAGTATTTTTTGATATCTTCCTCCATGTATTGAAAGGAAATGCACAAAGATCAATGCCTCTGGGAGAAAAATCCACCTTCCAGTCCGGGACTTTTTCCTTATCAAAGGATGAGGGACTAAGAAGAGAAGGAATCTTATCCCTTTGTTCCTGCCCGGTATGCACCAGATCCTCGATTCTGCATACAAAATACCCTTTACAAGGGACAGCCTCAATGTAACCCTCCGATAAAAGCTGTTCATAAGCCATCTGGGTGGTACTGCGGCTGACCTTTAAATTCTCCGCCAGCCTTCTTGTGGAAGGAAGACGGTTGGCCGGCTTTAGATTCCCTTTTTTTATTTCCTCTTTGATGTAGCTGTAAATCTGGCTGTAATAGGGCGACCCAGGCTGATTCTTTAAAGGTATCATTAGCTCCATAAAAAACTCCTTTCCTGCCCATGTTTTCGGCATATCAATATTACGAACACAGGTTGCCTCTTTCCAGGATATGAAGAAATGCCGCACGTCCTTTTTTCTTCCGGTCATGCAGCATTCTACTTGTTTGACCTGCCTCTTGGCCTGTCAACGATTATTTTGTTATTTTAAATGAACTCTTTAATGAAACGATCCGGTTGAATACCAGCTGTTCCGGTCTGCTGTCCTTGCAGTCAACACAGAAAAATCCGTTTCTCACGAACTGGAAGCTGTCATAGGCTTTTGAACCTACAAGGCCCGGTTCCACATAACAGTTCTTTAAGATGACCAATGAATTTGGATTTAAGTTTAAGCTGCCGTCCTCGTTAAGCTTACCTTTTTCTTCGTCCACGATGTTCTCATACAGACGGCATTCTGCCTGTACTGCGGTGGAGGATGCTACCCAGTGAATCGTTCCCTTTACCTTTCTTCCTTCAAAGCCTGAGCCGCTCTTGGTCTCCGGGTCGTAGGTACAGTGAACTACCGTCACATTGCCGTCTTCATCCTTTTCGCAGCCGGTACAGGTCACAAAATAGGCATTCATCAGGCGGACTTCATTGCCTGGGAAAAGGCGGAAATACTTCTTAATAGGTTCTTCCATAAAATCTTCCCGTTCAATGTAAAGCTCTTTCCCAAAGGGAACCTTTCTCTCTCCTAATTCAGGATTTTCCAGGTTATTTGCAACATCCAGATACTCTATGGTATCTTCCGGATAGTTATCGATGACCAGCTTAATGGGATCCAGGATCGCCATCATTCTTGGCTTTTTCAGCTTTAAATCTTCACGGATACAGTATTCAAGCATGGCATAGTCCACAGAGCTGTTAGCCTTGGATACACCTACCAGATCCACAAACATGCGGAGGGATTCCGGTGTATAGCCTCTTCTTCTTAAAGCTGCAATGGATACCAGGCGGGGATCTTCCCAACCGTCAACGATACCGTCTTCTACCAGCTTCTTGATATAGCGTTTTCCCGTTACCACATTGGTAAGATACAGTTTTGCGAATTCTATCTGGCGAGGAGGATGCACGAATTCACATTCCTCAACTACCCAGTCATAAAGCGGTCTGTGATCCTCAAATTCCAGAGTACAGATGGAATGGGTGATGTGCTCAATGGCGTCCTCGATCGGATGGGCAAAATCATACATAGGATAAATGCACCACTGATCGCCAGTGTTATGATGAGTCATGCGGGCAACACGGTAAATGACCGGATCACGCATGTTGATGTTGGGAGATGCCATATCAATCTTGGCACGGAGAACTTTTTCTCCATCCTGACACTTGCCTTCCTTCATCTCTTCAAACAGCTTTAAATTCTCTTCCACGCTGCGGTTCCGGTAGGGGCTTTCTTTTCCGGGAGTCTTAAAGTCTCCCCGGTATTCCCTGATCTCCTCCGCAGTTAAATCACAGACAAATGCCTTTCCCTTCTTAATTAAAAGGATGGCACAATCATACATCTCCTGGAAATAATTGGACGCAAAGAAAAGGCGGTCATCAAACTCAGCCCCCAACCACTTTACATCTTCCATAATAGATTCTACAAATTCAGTTTTCTCTTTTGTCGGGTTTGTATCGTCAAAACGGAGGTTGAACTTTCCACCATACTTCTGAGCCAGGCCGTAGTTAAGTAAAATTGATTTTGCATGTCCGATATGCAGATAACCGTTTGGCTCCGGTGGAAATCTGGTCTGCACATGATCATAAACACCCTCTGCAAGATCCTTATCTATCTCCTGTTCAATAAAGTTTTTAGAAACTACTTCTTCTTTGTTCTCTTCCATTTCTCTTCCTCCATGTCAGTAATCCCAATATTACACTATCATACCATACTTCATCCATTTAGGAAAGGGGGAAAATACTGCAAAAAGCCGGGCTTTTGGCGGACAGAACATTCATTTTCTTGCGGCCTTTTCCCAGGCTGTCCGGTTTTCCTCATACTGCTCATTGATCCAATCCACAGCCTGTCCCCGTCCCTCTTCTGTAAAAGGAAAGGATGTCCTTATCTTCTGTTCCTCGGGAGTCGCTTCATAACAATAGGGCTCCGGATATACCACGGCTGAAAATTCCTCTTCCTCCTTTGCCACCCGGTAACGCATCCCTTTCATGCTTCCGGTGTATGCCTCTTTTTTAAAGAACTGCAATGGTACGAAGGTATCTTTATTAAGCATTTTATTTTCCTCCTTACATATGGCTTTATCTATTGAAACCCTATACCAGTATTATGCCATTGTCAAGAAAATCCTATCTTGCCATGAAAAAATGAAAGGCCGCAGCCCCGGTTTATGTAAACAGCCGGTGCCGCAGCCTAAGGGCTTTGCATTACTTATGTACGCCAGGCCCTGACTTCTTCTTTCCTGAGCTATTAGAAACTCCAGGCCCGATTTCCCCGTCCTTTGAAGGTGCGCTTGTTGAAATCTCTGTCTCCGGTTCCTTTGTTGCAGGAGGAGCCGCAGTCGTGGGCGCTGCTGTTGTGGGCGGAGCCGTTGTTGGTGCTTCCGTAGGTTTCGCTGCGGTGGTCGGCTCAGTCGCAGGCTTTGTCTCCGCCGGTTTTGACGTTCCGTTAGAAGCTGTCTGGGATTCCGTTCCAGGCAGATGATAACAAAGAACCGGAACTCCTGCAGCTATATTTTCGAAGATGGTCTTTGCCACAGCCGGGGGCAGATTGACACAGCCGTGGGAGCCGCTGGTCTTATAGATGGTTCCGCCAAAGGTACTGCGCCATGTGGCGTCATGGAGGCCGATATTTCCGTTAAATGGCATCCAGTAGGACACGGGAGTCCTGTAAGTTTCTCCCTTTAGCGTCGCATCCCTTTGCTTATAGGTAAGGGGAAAGACGCCCGCAGGAGTGGACCACCCCTTTGACTCATTGCCGGATACAAAATCTGATTCTACCAAAAGCTTTCCGTCTTTATAAAAATACAGGTGCTGGGCTGTTAAATTGATTTCCACATAAGTGCTGCCGTAATCGTTCTCTCCATGACTGGCTGCCTTCTGTTTGTAGACAGGCTCCCTGACCACGCTTTGCCCGGAACGGATCAGCTCCGCCAGTTCATCCGCCTCGGTGCTTTGATCGATTCTCCAGCCATAGCTTCCTCCCGTGATCCTTACGGTCTGCCCATAGGAGGTCTTTAAGTTTTTGGCTCTGGTGGACGTATCATACTTGGAAGCCAGTTCCTTTACATATGCAGAAACAGAGGAACTGCTTAAATAAACCTTGCCATCCTCTCCGATCCCGATCCACTTGGAGATTGTATCACCGTTTAATACCTTTTTTTCATTACCAAAGTTATATGTAATCGTGACATTGGCATATTTGTTCAATGTCTGTACCTGGGCGATCAACTGAGGATCGTCAGCAGGAATCTGAGGCCTCACATAGGCCCCAAGTTCTTCTAAGGATATTTCCGGGTTTAAGCCCATCACAGCTTCGGAAATTCCTGCCTTCACCTTTTCCGGGTCAAGCTGGTTTCCTTCCTTGGCAGCTATAATGTGGTAGCCCTGCCCTGATACATAATCGGACACATGTGCATTTTCCGGCTTCTCCACAAGTTCATCCTTTAAACAGTCTAATCCGGAAACAGCCGTATCAAATTTGTCCTGATCATACTGTATCATGGTCCCTATATCAAATTCCTGGGGCGTTTTTACATGTTTCAGCCATTCATAAGTCTTCTGGTCCGCCAAAAGCTTTTCAAGGCTCCCGTCAAAAACTGACTCAAGGCCGATATCCCGTCCCTTTATCTCTTGTGTGCTTCCTCCTCTTTCCCCGATTGACAACACATAGTTCTGCGCGCCGGAAGCTATTGCATTCTTTACTTCTTCAACGGATTTCTTTGATGCATCCATTCCGTTGATCGTGGTGTTGGGGAAAAACACCTTCTCATACTGCTTGCCCGTCTGAAGATAGACAAGGGCAGCAATCAGCGCCGCTGCAGCTACAGTCCCGCTTCCAATTGCTGCCAAGCCCTTTAATCCAAATGGCTTTTTCTTTCTGCTGCGCGGTTTTACATTTTCCATTTACTACCTACCTCTTTACCAGCCTTTTCTTTCAGTATTCATTATACATGAAAACCGCGAAATTTGTCTAAATTTTTACGGTATTTTTCTTGACTTTTTTATTACGATTTCCTCTTTGGGACCTCAAAGTGATCCGCCTCTTTGTGGTGACAAAATATTTCATAATACTCCCGCAGTCTTCATAAGATGAATTAAGAATGATGAAAAAAGGATTCCTTCATGGCACGCTATACCCCAGTCTACGGAGAAGTAACCGCCGTCAACCCTTTAAGGTCCTCTGCCACAGACAAAAGCTGTTCTATGATCATTTCCATAATGAGTGAGAGCATCGGACAGACCAACTTTATTGTCACTCCGCAAACCTATGTCTTTAAACAGCACACCTTTAACCCCGGAGATTCTATTGTCGCCTTCTATGATACAAAAGCACCTGTTCCCCTGATTTATCCGCCCCAGTACACAGCAGTCGTCCTTGCGGAAAACAGCGATGGGTTTGAGGCTGTTTTTGATTATTTTGATGAAGACCTGTTAAATTCATCACAAACCTTAAAGCTGAGCCTGTCCGACCAAAGCGAGACCGATATCCTCCTTTCCAACGGCCAGACCTTCTTTTACAATCCAGGAGGCCATTTTCTTCTTGTCTTTTATGCCTTTACCACTCGCAGTATTCCGGCAATCACCACTCCCCAGACAATTGTAGTTTTCTGCACTCCCGAGAAGAAAACCTAGGAAAGTCACTGCTGCCGGCATAAAAAACACCTGGCTTCAAAGGAATTCCTCTGAGCCAGGCGTTTCTGCCTGAATATAAGCGAAAAAGCATGAGGCTGTCTGCCTTAAACTTTCATATCTTCTGCTGTCAGAAATGCACCCTCATACCCCAATCGTTCACACAAACGGGCGGTATGGGGCTGTTCCAGCCGGGCCTTTAACAGGCTTTCTTTCTCATAAAAAACCTTTTCCCCCGGCCCGTCTGAGAGCACCTTTCCGTGGGCCATAATTATGACCCGTTCAAAGTACTCCGCCACAAAATCCATATCATGAAGAATTGCCAGTACAAATTTTCCTTTTTTACTTAAGGTTCGGACAATCCTTCCAAGCACAACCCGGCCTTTTGCATCCTGAGCAATGGTCGGTTCATCCAGAATAAGCACCTTCGTATCCATAGCCATCACTGAAGCAATGGCTACCATTTTCCGCTCCGATAAATCCAGGTCATAGGGATTTTCCTCCGCCGCCTCCGTAAGTCCTACCATCTCAAGGGCATCAGCCGCCAGCTTATGCGCCTCTTCCCGGCTCTTTCCTAAGTTTAATGGTCCCACCATAACCTCTTCCATCACCCGGTTTTTGAATATCTGGTCATCCGGATTCTGGAACACATATCCCACTTTTCCGGCAAGCTGGGCCACGGTTTTTTGGGATATATCCTCGTCATCAAAGAATATATTCCCTGCATTTGGCTTTAAAAGTCCCTTTAACAGCTTGACCAGAGTGGTTTTTCCCGCACCGTTCTGACCGATGATTGCGGTAGGCCTTGCATCCAGGAGGAGATCCAGGTGTTCGATCACCGGAATATCAGGAAGATAATGAAACGTTAAATCCTGGATCCGGAATACTGCCTGACCATCGATTTCCTGCCCACCACTTACAAAAGTCCTGCCGGAAAGCTTTGGAGGAAACTGATCCCTTAAACGCTCCATCTGTGCCAAAGTGACCGGATAAAGCCTGTCCCCTCCTTCAACCCTGCTCACTTCAAGCGCTCTGCAAACCTGCGTATAGACCGGCGGCTTAACGCCCAATTCCTCTAAGTCATCCCTGGAAAAAATCCGTTCCGGAGTATCATAAGCGATCTGCTTTCCTTTATGAAGAAGGAGAATCTTATCACAGTAAGAAGCCAGCTTTTCCATCTTCTGCTCCACCATGATAATGGTTATGCCTGTTTTAGCCAGCTTTTCAACCACCCGGAATACCTCTTCACTTCCCTGAGGGTCTAATTGGGAGGTGGGTTCATCAAGCACAATCACTTGAGGCTCCATGGCAAGGATGCTGGCAATGGCTACACGCTGTGTCTGACCTCCTGATAAATCAAAGGGATTCCTGTCTCTGTATTCCTCAATATCCAGAAGCTTTAAATTTTCTTCCACTCTCTTAAAAATCTCTTCCCTGGGAATTCCCAGATTCTGAAGCCCAAAGGCGATTTCCTCAAAGACCGTATCCTTTGCCCCGGAAAGCTGGTTAAAAGGATTCTGGAACACAAGACCAACCCTCTGACACAATTCGGCAATGGGAGTTTTCGCCGCTTCCGCTCCGTCAATGAGAAGCTTCCCGCCGTATGCCCCGCGAAACATGGTGGGGACCAGACCGGCAAAGGCCTGACACAAGGTGCTTTTCCCGGCCTTATTTTCACCGGCGATCCCGATAAACTGCCCCTTCTCTACTTTAAAATCGATTCCGTCAAGAGCTAAGTTTTCCGTATGGGGATACCGGTATTTTAAGTTTGTCACTTCGATCAAAGCCATGTAAGCACCCTCCATACAATAGAACCTGCAATAAGCAGGGCCATCAATAACATGAATGTTTTGTCCTTGCCTGCCAGCTTATGTTCTCTTAAAAATGTCTTTTTGTTTTTCGAATCAAATCCCCGGACTTCCAGGGCAATAGCCCTTTCTCTGGTGTTGATCAGGGAGCTGCTGACCACAGGTGAGATCAGCGGAATAAATGCCTTAGCTCTTACAAACAGACTGCCTTCTGTTTCCATTCCCCGGCTTCTCTGGGCATCCATGATGGTGTTCATGGTCCCCATCATCTGGGGAATGATTTGAAAAACAGAACTGATCATGTATCCGAACCTGGGAGAAAAGCCTGCCTGTTCCAGATCATCAACTAAGTCCGCAGGCTTGGTAGTCAATACAAACGTGGCAAAGGCCAAAAGCATGTTTAAGATATTAAGCCCGATCCTGGCGGCATAGAGAAGCCCTTCCTCATAAAAGACAAGAGGCCCTAAATGGAACAGAACCTTCTGGTTTTCCTGGTTAAAAAGACCATGAATCAAAAAAATGGTGATGATAATGGTAAAAGAAAAGGCAATCAGAGGGAAAACCTTTCTGATAATCTTCCCGCTGATCAAAAGACACAGGCTTATGGCCAGAAAAAGGCCATAGATCCACAGCGCACCCCCGATTAGGGGTGCGCTGACGGCTGCCAGAATATAAAACATCTTGGCAAATGGATGAAGCCTGGTCAAGCAGGTATCTTTATCCACGTAAAGACTGATACTTTTCATATGCTTCTGCCTTTCCTGCTTTAATCCAGACTTGCCACTTCATCATCCAGCTCGTAAAGGGAAGTCAGTTTCTTTGGAAGACCTTTGATGATCGCGTACACGATCAAAAGGGTGATTAGTTTATCCGGCACATCCACGAGAACCTCATCAAGGAAGGAGCCAAGAGCAACGGGAAGCCCTGATGCCTGTGACCAGGCAAACACAGCGTCTCCCCAGATATTTCCTGTGGTTCCGCCCCAGAAAATGATATTTAAAGGAGTGGAGATTACAACAGCCGTAAGGCCTGCCACACAGGCGGTGAGAATCGCTCCGGAAAGCTTTTCCATACGGCCAAGCCTTGCCATGATTCCTACTGCAACACCGATACCTAAGCTGGTTAAGGCATATACCAGAGTGATGGAATCACCGGTGGTAAAGCCATATATCAAGTTGTTAGCCGCACCGCAGATTCCCCCGATTATGGGTCCCCCAAGAATACCGCCGATGCAGGTACCGATCGAATCCAGCCAAAGGGGAAGCTTTAAAACAGACGCAAAAAGCTTTCCTAAATAATTGATTCCAATACAAGCCGGAATCAATACAAAACAGGCGGCATTCAATTTGGTTTTAAATAAATTTTTCATCTCATTTTCCTCCAATTATGTTTTCTTTCAACCCTGATCCATACGGACAAAGGCTTCCAATGCCGTAAGAATCTCCAAATGCTCTCCCCTCATCATGGCAGACTCTCCAACCGTATAACTGTTGATGTTGTCCTCTAAGGATTCCTCAGACTCCACTACCACATTTAAAATGGAGGCGGTTTTTACTCCCCGCAGTCCGCCCACCACAAATAATGCAGCAGTTTCCATATCCGAACCCATCACGCCTTTTCCTGCCCAGTAAGCGCAGACCTCTTTTTCTTCGTCAATGTAAAAACTGTCATGGCTTCTGGCTATTCCCACATGAGATCTCGCTCCCAATTCCCTTGCACTTTCCATGCAGGCCAGCAAAAGCTTTGTATCCGGTATCGCCGGATAGATAGAGTCCGCATAGGAGGACGATGCTCCGTCATCCCGGACCGCTCCGTTTACCAGAATTAAATCACCAAGGCGGATCCCCTTTTGAAGTGCTCCGCAGCTCCCGATCCGGATCATGGCCTTAACCCCGATTCTTGCCAATTCCTCCACTGCGATCGCCGCAGACGCACCTCCAATCCCTGTAGAAACCGCCATTACGGGCACTCCCCTGTATCTTCCCTTAATACTTCGGAATTCCCTGTTATAAGCCAGTTCCTCCGTATCCGTCAGACAGGTGGCAATCCGGTCCAGACGCTTTGGATCACCCGGCAGCAGCACATAGGGAACGGCCTGTTCTTTTGACAGCTTGATATGAGGCATGATCTCAGCCACAGGTATCATCTCCTTTCACCTTTTTTATGTCCTGAATGTAGCACAAAGAGGCCATCCTGTCAATCTGTTGACACAAACTATTACCCGGCTGCATTGACTTATCATGTATTCGTGATAAAATGGACGGAGAGATTTACGAGGAGGTTACCTATGGTCACACTTCATCTGGATGACGCGGTTATCAAAAGCCTGAGCAACAATGAACTGAATGTCTTAAAATATGTCTATGAACACTCGGATGAGGTTTTGGATATGAGCATACAGACACTGGCCGCCCAGACATCTTATTCCTCTGCCACGATTCTGCGCTTCTGCAAGAAGCTTGGATATTCCGGCTTTGCGGAATTCAAATATGCCCTCCGCGCAGAGGGAAGAAAAGAAACTCCCGGAGCATCGGCTGCGAAGGCCCAGAATTTTAATACCCGGATCATGATTGACAGCCTGTGTTCCAACGTCGAAGGAACCTCCAATCTGATATCGGAAGACCAGCTCAGCCATACGTTCCGGTATTTTGACAGCAACTGTCCCATCTACTTATGGGCCCCGGGAGGGATCACTTCTATTTTGAGCGACTATTTTGAGAAGCTTCTTTTCTCCATCGGGCGCCAGAATGTGTACAAGATCGAATCCAGTAAGATGGGAGAACACATTTTAAGAAATATCCACTCGGAATCCCTGCTGATCTTAATCAGCACCACCGGAGATTTCGGTCCGACCGTACGTCTTGGCAAAATCGCCCGGATGAATAATGTCCCGATTCTATCCATTACCCCCTATACCAACAATGAAGTTGCCAATTTAGCCACTGTCAACTTCCGCTTCTTCACCAACCAGCGCGAAAACCGGGGAGCGGAGTTCACTTCCAGGCTGCCTGTGTTTTATATGATCAACGCAATTATACGCTGTTATCTTCAGTACAAGCTGTCCGGCCGGGAACAAACGGAACAGGGGGAAAACCATGATTCCATTATTTGAAAAAGCACATCAGCTGCACCTTACGGATACGGAAGAAGAAATTCTTAAGTATTTTGAATCCAATCTTCCCTCGTCCGTGTATACCAATTTAAGTGACTTAAGTGCCAGCCTGTATACTTCCAATGCTACCATTGTCCGTTTCTGCCAAAAGCTGGGACTGAAGGGCTATAACGAATTCAAATACCAGGTGCGAAAGGAATTAAAGCAGCTTCACCCCCAGAACTTCCGTACCGATGATCTGGTCCATCATTCTCTCGCCCTGTTTAAGGATAATTTAGATCAGATCGATGAAAAGGAACTGGAGGAGATCGCCGGGCTTTTAACCAGTGACCGGCCCATCTATATCTATGGCTCCAATTTAAGCTCCCTTGCCGCCAAATATCTCCAGACGGTATTAAACACCCTTGACTACCCCTGTATTCTGGTTGAATGGAGGCGCCTGTTAAATGGTCTTGTTCATGAGATAACCAGCGACGCCGTGCTTTTCATCATCACGGCCCATGGAGATGCCAGGCGGTATCTGTCTGTATTCCGAAAGGCTAAGGCCCGGGGCACCATCACGATTCTGCTCACCTGCGAGAAGGACAGCCCTTTAATCCCCTATAGCACCTTCGCACTCTGCACCAATGACCGGAATGAGGAGTACCGTCATGTAGATATCAATCCAAGGCTTGGGATCTTTACGATCGTCCAGATTCTGATTGAACTGGCCGCCAGGATCAAACAGAATTCCCAGGACGACGGTGACACCTTTGATTCCCTTTCTTAATGAAAATAAAAAAGCTGCCCGGTTCCATGTTCCCCATGGCCGTGCAGCTTTCTCTTTGTATCATTAATATTTTAATACTTCCCTTACATTTGATGCAATTCCTTCCACTTTCGGTCCATAAATCACCTGGATATGGGTATCACTAGTGCGGACGATTCCCATGGAGCCAGTTTTCTTTAAAAGTTCGTCACTCACCATTGCCATATCTTTAATATCCACACGAAGTCTGGTCAGGCAGTTGTTCACTGTTTTAATATTACCATATCCGCCAAGTCCCTCTATGATTTTCGATGCAAGGGCTTTTTGTTTTTCTTCCATGGTACGCTCCAAAACATCCGCTTCCTGCTCTTCGTCAGATACATCGATGGAGAGCTGTTTTCTGGTCAGATAACTTTTAAATACAAAATAATAAATAACGGAGAAGAACGGCCCGGTAATGATCACCCAGTACCAGCGGGATCCTGGCTGGAATACGCCCCAGATCAGGAAATCGATCAGACCGCCGCCGGTATTACCGATAATAACCTTAAATGCCGACATCAGCATGAAGGACAGACCGCCCATTAACGCATGGAACAAAAACAGCGGCGGTGCAATAAACATGAATGAGAATTCCAATGGTTCCGTAATGCCTGACACAATGCTGGCTGCAACGCCTGCAATCATAAGTGCCTTTACTTTATTCTTTTTCTCTGGAGGAGAGGTCCTGTAAATAGCCAGTGCTGCTGCCGGAAGGCCAAACATCATCATCGGCATTTTGCCCTGTCCTAAAAATACCGTAAACGGCCTCAGTTCTGAGATGTCTACCTTGTCAACGAACTGAAGGAAGATATTTAAGCAGCCTTCCACTCCTTCATAGGTTCCGCCAATGGAGGTTGTACGGAAAATACCGTTTAATACATGGTGCAGACCGGTAGGAATCAGCAGCCGCTCCAGGAATCCATAGCCGAATACTCCGACCAGTCCTGTAGCAGATATCAAGCCTCCCAACCCGTCAATAACCATGGAAACCGGTGACCAAAGGATCGGTGCGGCAAGACCCACAACTGCCATAGCCATAATAACAACAATGGCAACAAAACGTTTCCCTCCGTAAAAGGAGATTGCCACCGGAAATGTAACTTTATGATACCGGTTATGGAGTGAGGCAGTCATGATACCTGCAACAATACCTGCGACCGCGCCCATATCCAGGGTTTCCACACCCAGGATCGTGGATATCTTCAAAGCACTAAAATTCATAAAGCCGGAATTGATCATACATGCCGATGCAACCAGAAATGTATAATAACCGATAAATCCTGCAAATGCCGCGATTTCCTTTTCCTCTCTCGCCATTCCAAAAGATATGGAAATGGAAAACAGCACTGGAATCAATGTAAATACAACACCTGATATTTTATTTAAAGTAGAAATAATGAAATAAATAAGCCCCTGCTGTAAAAATGGAACAGCCGACTGTACCTGCGCTTTCATAAGCGCAGAAGTTAACCCCAAAACGATACCGCATGCGGCCAAAGCAGCAATCGGCATCAGCAAACTACGTCCGAGAGCCGAGAAAAAATCCATTGCCCTGTTTTTCTTCATGATAATATCCTCTCCCATCACAGACTACCCTGCAACGTTACATCCTGTTTTCTTATGATTCTCCATAGGAGTACATTTCATTTCACTCCCGCCAAGTTTTTGCTTCCCCTTATTTTAACTCCGGCCACATTCCTTTATTGGCTTCAATCAATGCATCCAGTACCTTTCTTGCTTTCTTTGCATCGCCGATCAGCCTGTTAAGAGTAAATGCCTCCAGAGCCTTCTGATAAGAATTCTCAAAATAAGCATCTACAATCAGCTTTTCACAGGATACCTGGTTAACCAAAAGTCCCAGATAGAACTGAGGAATATTTCCCACTCTCATGGGGCGGGGGCCATTTGCTCCAAGTTCGCATACAACCTCTACCATGGCATCGTCCTGCATATTGGCTATGGCACCGTTATTCTCAACAATCAGGATATGCCTGTCATTTTTATTAAAAGCGATGGATTCTGCAACCTTAATCATCATTTCGGCATGGGCATCGGAAATCTCATCAAATTTATCTCCCAGCTTTCCTTCTTTGATCACCTGGGCACACTCGCTGAATACCCGCTTTTCTCTTCCTGCCATAACCTCATCCGCACGGGTGAATTCAGAGTCCAGATGGCTGGCTTTATATTCCGGATATAAATAATACTGGTCATAGGTGTTTGGCAAAAACTCCGGGAAATCTTCCATCATTGTCTTTACCATTCCGTAGGTATCCAGCCATGACTTATCTCTCTGTTCTGCATCCTGGGGAAGGAAGCCGTTCTGAGCAACCATTTCCCTAATCTTTGGAAGCAAATCTTCTCCCGTTTGAACGTCATACATATGGGTAAACCAGCCATAATGGTTCAGGCCAAAATAAACCGGGTCTAAATCTTCCCAACTGCATTTTAAAAGTCTGCTGCAGGAGCGTACCACATTCTCCGGCTGGTCACAGATGTTTAAGATTCTCTTGTCATCCGGAAATTCTCTGCGGAGTGCTTCCGCAACAATTGCTGCGGGATTGGAGTAGTTTAATACCCATGCATCCGGCGCATAAGTGCGGATATCGTGTACAGCCTTGATCATATCCACGCAGGACCTGAGACCATAGGCCATCCCTCCTGCCCCGCAGGTTTCCTGTCCGATGATTCCCATGCTCAGCGGAATGTGCTCATCCTTTGCACGCATCGGAAGTCCTCCGGAGCGCATCTGCATAAATATGAAATCCATCCCCTCATAAGCTTCCTTAACATCGGTTGTGTAAGAGAAATCCAGCTCCGGAAATCTTTCCTTAAACAGAATCTCACCATACTTTCCTATCGGTTCCTGGCGGTCGTTATCGATGTCAAACAGCACCAGCTTCTTTAAGGGGAACTCCTCTTTTAGTCTGACAAATGACTTTAAGAAACCTAGTGTAAAAGTACTACCCCCTCCAACGATGCATACGTTAAATGTTCTCATTGTTTTTCTCCTTTACCGCTTTTTACTTATCCTTGATGGCCTTATGATACTTCATTTCATTTAACGTGTAAATAGTTTCACATGCATACGGATACGATCCCGTATTTCAACATTTATTACTGTCATAGTTACATTTTTCACTCTTTTTATTACAAAGATGACTGCATCTTTTCATATAAAAAACGGCACAATGAATAAAAGCCGATTCGGATATAAAACCCGAACCGGCTTTCTCTTTTTTCTCGTCCAAGACCAAGACATCATTTCTCTTTATTCCAACACTTAACTTAATAGTGGCAAATTACCGGAATTCCGGAATAAACAAGCCCATATAATACCTTTGCCTTCTCCGGCGGAAGGTTCACACAGCCATGGCTTCCCGTTGTCTGGTAAATGGCCCCGCCAAACCTGGACCGCCAGTTGGCATCATGGAAACCGATTCCTCCGTTAAACGGCATCCAGTAATCCACATGACTTTCATATTCGTAGGTGCCGTCTGCCTTTTTGGCTCCACGCAGAATCCGGTCTGTTTCCTTATTGTACAGGGTGAAAATTCCCTCGGGAGTTGTGTAGTTTTTGGAAACATTTCCTGTCACACAGGGAGAATCCCATACCAGAGCGCCGGCCTTATACATGTAAACATGCTGAGCCGCCATATCTGCTTCCACATAGGTCCCGCCCCAGGCACTGGTTTTGTCAGCCACTGTCTGAATATACTTTGGCTCCCTTTTCTGGCTTTGTCCTGATTGAATGATGGCATTAAGGGCAGCCGTTTCTTCCGCCTGATCCATCTTACGGCCATAGGAACCAGGAAGAAGGCTGGGTTTTCCATTTGTAACACGAAATGCCCGTTCCTTTCCTTGTATATCATACTTGTCCGCCAGGCCTTTAACATAAGACGTAACCTTATCTCCCTTTACATTTATAACGCCTTCCGTCATTCCTGATACCCAGGAATAGATTTCCTCTCCCTTTAAGACCTCTGACTGGCCGTCTCCAAGGACATAAGTGATTTCCATCGCCCTTATCCGGTTAAAGGAATCCCGTTTGGCAATCAATCCGGCATCTTCTGAGGTGACTGTAATGGTATCATAACAGCCTGATTCTTCAATATTTATCTGGGGCGACACCTCATTTAGCGCAGCCTTTACCACCGCTTCCAGTTTTTCAAGGTTTACGCTGTTCCCCTGTACTTCCGGAAGGATCGTAAAGGGAATTCCCTGCTGCCAGTCAGTAATCCGTGCATTCGTCGTAGCCGTAATACCCTCGCCGCTCATGCAGGAGAGTGAATTAAGCCTTTCCTTTAACTTCCCTTCATCATAACTGACTGCTCCCTTTTGGCTATAGTTATTATCAGCTGCAGGACCTGCCACTCTCCCCGAAGCATTCTGCTCTTCTAAAACCGTCTTAAGCCCTTCCGAAAAAACCACCTGATAGCCGATCTCAGGACCGTTTATGACTTCTTCAGTGTCTCCCTTCTCCTTGATGGAGAGCCGATATTCCCTGCTATAAAAACCTTCTATTTGTATCTTCGCTTCTTCGACTGTCATTCCTCCTACAAGAACACCGTTTATTTTGGTTCCCGGGACAAATTTAGAAGCGTCATCTGCCAGTGCAATCGTCGTACCTGCCAGCATAAATAGAAATGCCAGAAGGATGCTCTTACTCATCGTACCTGCATGACTTCTTTTTCTGCTCATTTACCATAAATCCTTTACTAGATATTTGGAATATGATTCCACAACCTCTAGAGTAACACTATTTTTACGGAATCTCAAGAAAAATCATTCCCCATTTTTCTCCACTCTGGAATACAGCAGCACACCGCCTATGGTGATCAGTCCTCCTGCAATCTGTAAAAGTGCCGGAAACTCAGCAAAAAGGAAAACAGCAAATAGAGCCGCAACCACCGGCTCACAGAGCTTGGAAGCCGATACAAACGAGGGAGACAGGAATTTTAAGCACCAGCTGAAGATGCTATGTCCTAAAAGGGTGGAGAATACAGCCAGAAGAAGTCCCACCACCACGGAACTCATCCCATAACCATGGAAAGGAATTCCGGCCGCTGCCGTAAATATGCAAAGCACCAATGCACAGAAGAAATATACGATGTAGGTGTAAGATATTGTCGACATTCCTTTTCTTACTTCCCGGCCAATCAGAGTATAAACAGCGGAAAATATTGCCGCTGCCAGAGCCAGCCCGTCACCAGACAAATGGTCTCCTCCTGCCGAATAATCAGAGAAGGCAATAAGCAGGCTGCCGAATACAGTTATAGCAATGCTTAAAAGGGCTGCTTTTCCAATCTTTCCTTTTAAGAACACGACAAATCCCAAAGCCACCCAGATGACCTCCGTGCAGACAATTGCCGTCGAGCTTGCCACAGAAGTCTGCTTTAAAGATTCAAACCATGACGTAAAATGAAGAGCCAGAAATATTCCGCTCACCGCACATAATGCAATGGTCTTCCCGTTCGTCTGTTTTAACTCCGCCCGGACCTGGGCTTTTCCAAATACCACCGGTGTCATCAGCCCCACCGTCCACAAGAGCCGGTACGCAGCCGTCACCACGGAGGGTGCGTCGGAATATTTGACAAAAATTGCAGAAAGGGAAATTCCTATGACTCCGATTGCAATCATGACCATGGGATGCTTTTCAAGAACTTTCATTTTTCTTCTCCTTTGTTATCCTGTCTCTATATATGCCTCCTGATTATAGCATCACTTCTGGTATTGTCAAAGCTTAATAAGGAAAGAAAGCAAATCCATGATTGCTGATCTATATCATTTTTATCATGTTTTTTCGATTGTCTATTAGGGTTCCCGGTTGAATTCTAATGGTTTTTGGGGTTATTTTCCCCTTTTCATGCACAAAATCTTATATTTCCACATTTATCCATTATATATCACTCATCATTCGTCATACTACAGGCTTACTCGACTTTCCGTTTGAATATTGAGATAATCCACCGTGTGCTCCCATAACTTTGAGCGGCAGGAACCGTATTTACCAGCTCCCAGCCCTGCTGGCCTAACTCATTTAACTCTCTTTGAAATGCATTCTGGTCCACTTTTCCCCCAAGCATTCCCTTTGCATCAGTAAACAATGTCTTGTACTCAAATTGCTCCATATTCTTACCTCCTGTCATTTTTCCATCCTTGTATCCTAGAGAAATCAAACGAACTTCTGGCTGCTTTAAATAACAGCAGTCTTATCCTCATAATACCATGTTCCAACTAATGAGAAAAGGTATAACTTTCTCCGGTCGGACTGCCATGCCCGTTCTGCCGGAGCAGTCACTTTTAACATGCAGAAAATCCGCAGAGTGATTTCTCTGCGGATTTTTATAATCTTAATTCTTAGCTTTCCAGATATAAATGCATTGGATAAGACATGTACTGAACATCGTCAAGCTTTTCAACCGTTACAAATCCTGCCGGAGCATTTAGTAT
>Ga0213825_1000220_pt1 | contig 42848 bp, 39 predicted proteins | sample MC6MC0900MG_FD_179896 | JGI IMG/M metagenome (GOLD analysis project Ga0213825, IMG submission 179896) | Enriched soil aggregate microbial communities from Iowa State University, Ames, United States - MC6-MC0900-MG | ecosystem: Environmental > Terrestrial > Soil > Unclassified | place: USA: Iowa...
AAAACAGGTGCTCAGGTAATCAACTTTGACTATGAATATGCAGAAGAGATCAATGAATTCATTGCGGCTATCTCTTGTGTAGCCCTCACGATGACCACCGCTAGGGGTGCAGACAAGGAAGTGACAAAGCATTTGAAAGAATATTTAAAAAAGCAGTCAATTGCTACAGATGACGATGCCTACTTTGAGGCAGACTTCCATTTTCATAAGTCGTTTTTTGATTTCTGCGGCAACCAATTTTTGAAAGAAACCTACAAGAGATACAATCTGATCCGTTTCCTTCTGATTAAGTTTGCTATCCGCACAGCTGAGGACCGGTCCTGCTCCACCAAACAGCACAAAGATATCGTCGATGCCTACAGCTCCGGTAACTTTGACCTTGCGTCCAAGCTCCTTGAGCAACACTATATCCACGGTCTTTCACTGATCAAGGGATACAATCCATAAAAAAATATCAGACTAATTCACTTTTCCCTTGTACCTTTGAACAGCGTTTCCACATATCACAATCGATAAGGAGGTAACTGACCATATCAGTTACCTCCTTCTATCTTTTTTTCCTTTCAGTTAGCATGTCCTCACATCTGTACAGTAACTATACTCCGAAAGAAAATCGACTCTACTCATTCTTACTACACGGGCGCAATCTCCACATTATGCCAATTCAGTTAACCAGCTATCACGTGGTCCAGTATATTCCTCTATCCATGTATAACCTTAGCTCACCCACTGCAGCACTCTTATAGAAGATCACTGGCATAGAATCCAATTTGGCTCAATCTATCAGCAGTTCATCGACCGTAACAAAGGTGTACCCCTGCTTCGTCAAAGTATCAATTACCTCCAGGGCCGCTTCCACTGAAGTCGGGTACACATCATGTAGAAGGATGATATCACCTGGATCCACCCTCTTTACAATATAACGCACTGTCTTTTTGACGTTCTTTGTCTTCCAGTCTAGAGGATCCAAATTCCACAGCACAACCGTCATGTCGGTTGTACACTCCAATTCGTCATTCCATGAACCATAAGGCGGCCGCAGATACTCAGGCCTTGTACCGGTAATCTCTTCAATCTGTCGGTTATTCTGTTCTATTTGTTGGCAGGCAGTTATCACAGACTCCTTGCTCATCTGTACATGAGTAAATCCATGATTCCCGATTAAATGTCCATCCTCTTTCATCTGTTTCAGAATGGCTTCTTTCCCCTCCACATTTTCTCCAAGAATAAAAAATGTGGCATGGACCCCTCTTTTGCGAAGTCCATCAAGAAGCCTTGGCGTATAAACGGAATGAGGGCCATCGTCAAAGGTCAATGCGATCTGCTTATCTCCAGAAAACTGCCTCCTGACCTCGTCTCTTGCCTCTCCATCCGCACCCACAGGGAGAAAAAGGGTATTCTTTGTTTCTATGTATGATTGATGCATAGCCTTTATAAAAATGATATCCAATATAAAAACAACCAGTAAACAGGCCGCTTTCCATTTTATTTTCATATTCCCATAAGCCCAGCTTTCTGTCATTATTAATAAATCTATGGAGCATTACAGGAAAATAAAACCAAAACATTTCTGCCTTTTTCTATCTTTTCCCTTACATGATTTAATCGCAAGGACTTATCCGCAACGTATAAGAGAAGCCATTGAAAGTACCACAGGCCCACACAAAAAAGGGCTGTTCTCATCTTACAATGAGAACAGCCCTTAAAGCTTACATAGAAATCGAAGCTTTACTTAAGCCATGCAAACGTTAACTGCCTGCAGACCGCGGTTTCCTTCTGTTGTGTCATAAGTTACTTTCTGGCCTTCTTCCAGAGTCTTGTAACCATCAGACATGATGCCAGAGAAGTGTACGAATACTTCTTCGCCTGTTGCGTCATTTACGATGAAACCATATCCCTTAGCACCATTAAACCATTTTACTGTACCGTTGTTCATAACGTGTACCTCCTATAAAATAAAAAATATTTGATATATCGCCTGAAACAAAAAATCACATATTTTTGTAAATCATCATCCGAAAATAATGACTTACAAAAATATGTGAAATCATAACTCCATTCGATAATACACGTACATTCTAACCTGAATTTACAAAATTGTCAAGACTATTCTGTTATTTTGCGCTAGAAAAGGACAGGGTTTTGTCCCCATTTAATAGGTACAAACCCTGTCCAAAATAATCATAAAATAAAATTACTTTAAAGTAACTTTAGCGCCTTCAGCCTCTAAAGAAGCCTTGATCTGCTCAGCTTCTTCCTTGGAAGCGCCAGCCTTTAATACCTTAGGAGCTCCGTCAACTACGTCTTTAGCTTCCTTTAAGCCTAAGCCTGTAGCTTCACGAACAACTTTGATAACTTTAACCTTGTTAGGACCAACTTCTGTTAATTCTACGTCGAATTCAGTCTTCTCTTCTTCTGCTGCTGCAGGACCTGCTGCTGCAACTACTACGCCTGCTGCTGCAGATACACCAAATTCTTCCTCACATGCCTTTACTAATTCGTTTAATTCTAATACAGATAATTCTTTGATCGCTTCGATAAATTCAGCTGTTGTTAACTTTGCCATGATAATATACCTCCGTATTTAATATGTTTTTTTAAGGAAGTTCGATTCGCCTAATCGCTCATCGAACGGCTAATTTTCTAAATTCAGGTGCATTTCGCTTACCTTTATTAAGAATTTTATGCCTCTGCTGCTTCTCCGCCCTGTGCATCTGCAATCTGCTTGAGAACGCGAGCAATGTTTGTGATAGGAGACTGGATGCTTCCAAGCAACTTTCCAAGAAGGATATCCCTGGAAGGAATGCTGGAGATCTTCTCCATACCTTTTGCATCATAGTAAGCGCCTTCTACAACGCCGCCCTTAATCTCTAAGGCCGGAGCAGTTTTTGCAAACTCAGCCAGGATTCTTGCTGGAGCTGTTGCATCTGTCTTTGACACAGCAATAGCTGTAGGTCCTTCCAGATTAGGTTCCAGAGCCTCAAATGCTGTACCCTGAGCTGCAAAACGAATCATTGTATTCTTATATACTTTGTAGGAAATATCAGCCTCTCTTAATTTCTTACGAAGTGCTGTATCCTGAGCAACTGAGATACCACGGTAATCTACAACTACCGCTGACTCAGCGCCATCAAGTAATTCTTTGATCTCGCTTACAACTGGCTGCTTTAATTCAACTTTTGCCATTATGGTTTACCTCCTGTTTAGTCTGAGCCTTCCGGTTACCCGTAAGGCCCGCTCGTATAAACCGCAAAGAAAAACCCCTCCGCCGGATGGACGGAGAGGTCTACAATTCATTTACATAAAATGATTCTTGTACATTCCTCGGCAGGCGTTAACACCTTATGCCTTGCGGCACCTGCTGTCTTCGGCAGTCAATACTTGCATAGTATAACATTATTTATAATTAATGTCAACCACAAAACAAAATTAGTTCATTAACTTTGCTACGTTCAGTTTTACGCCAGGTCCCATAGTGGAAGCCAGTGTAACACTCTTTAAGTAGGCACCCTTAACTGCACTTGGTCTTGCTTTGACGATTGCATCAACAAGCGTCTGGAAGTTGTCCGCTAACTGTTCTTCTGTAAAAGAAGCTTTTCCAACTGGCACGTGGATAATATTTGTCTTATCAAGTCTGTACTCAACCTTACCAGCTTTGATATCGTTGATTGCTTTTGTTACGTCCATGGTAACAGTACCAGCTTTTGGGTTTGGCATTAAGCCCTTAGGTCCCAGGACACGTCCCAGACGACCAACAACACCCATCATATCTGGTGTAGCAACAACTACATCAAAATCTAACCAGCCTTCGTTCTGGATCTTCGGAATCAGTTCCTCAGCTCCAACAAAGTCTGCGCCTGCAGCCAAAGCTTCATCAGCCTTAGGGCCCTTAGCGAAAACTAAAATACGAACAGTCTTACCTGTACCGTGAGGAAGTACAACTGCGCCACGGATCTGCTGGTCAGCGTGACGTCCGTCACAACCGGTTCTGATATGAGCTTCTATGGTTTCATCAAATTTAGCACTTGCATTCTGCTTAACTAAAGAGATTGCTACTGGTGCATCGTAGAGAACAGAACGATCTACTGTTTTAGCTGCCTCTGCGTATCTTTTTCCTCTTTTCATTCTAAATAACCTCCTAGTGGTATTGTCGGGGATTTTCCCTCCCACGTTTTAAAACTTCATAAACTGCAATATTATAAGGAAGTTCGATTCGCCTAACGGCTCGTCGAACGGCTATTTTTCTAAATTTAAGCCGCGCTTACGCTTGCTTTCATTAAGTAAAATATGCCAAGAAAATTATGCTTCAACTACTGTGATACCCATACTTCTTGCGGTACCAGCGACCATGCTCATAGCTGATTCAACAGATGCAGCATTTAAGTCAGGCATCTTCAGTTCAGCGATCTTCTGTAATTCAGCCTTAGTAATTGTAGCTACCTTTGTCTTATTAGGAACTGCAGATCCGGATTTGATCTTGCAGGCTTTCTTTAATAATACAGCAGCTGGTGGAGTCTTGGTTATGAAGCTGAAGCTTCTGTCAGCATAAACAGTGATAACAACTGGGATGATTAAGTCTCCCTGATCAGCTGTTCTTGCGTTAAATTCCTTTGTAAACTGTACGATGTTTACACCATGCTGTCCAAGTGCTGGACCTACAGGAGGAGCTGGTGTAGCCTTTCCTGCTGGAATCTGCAATTTGATATATCCCGTTACTTTCTTTGCCATAATAAGGCACCTCCTAAATAAATGTGGTATTGTCGGGGATTTCCCTCCCACGAGCCTATACACCGGTATAAGCCGCTTTTACTTGTTACATCTTCTTTACTTCGCTGAAGTTTAATTCTACCGGAGTCTCCCGGCCGAACATCTCAACGCTCATGGTGATGGTTTTCTTACTTTCGTTGATGGACTTGATGGCACCAACCGTATCTTTCCATGCACCGGAAGTTACCACAACGGTATCTCCCTCTTCAAAGCCAATGATGACCTCTTCGTTCTTGAACCCAAGTTTCTCCATCTCTTCTTCTGTCAGAGGAACCGGTTTTGATCCAGGGCCTACAAAGCCTGTCACTCCACGGGTATTACGCACCACATACCATGTATCATCATTCATGACCATGTGAATCAGTACGTAGCCGGGAAACATCTTTTTATCCGCCTTCTTTTCAATGCCATTTTTTATTTCAATGACGGATTCTAGCGGAACCGATACTTCCAGAATCTGATCCTGTAAGTTTCTGTTTTCGATTGTTTTTTCAATGTCAACCTTTACTTTGTTCTCATAACCTGAATAGGTATGAACTACATACCAATGTGCTTCTGACATAAACTCACCTTAACCCTTACGAATTATAAGATAAAACTGAGACCAAACTTGATGATAAGATCAAGAATTCCGATAATCAGTCCTAAAGCAATCGCTGAAGAAATAACAGCGATCGTCTGTTTCGTTACGGTTTCTTTGTCAGGCCAAACGATTTTTGAAAACTCAGATTTCAAACCCTTAAAAAAGCTTTTCTTCTGAGCACTCTCGTTGTTCACTGTATCTCCCATAATTTCACGTCCTTTACAAACTGATTACTTTGTTTCCTTGTGCATTGTATGGCTCTTACAGAATCTGCAATACTTCTTGGTTTCCATTCTGTCCGGATGAGTCTTCTTATCCTTGGTCATATTGTAATTACGCTGTTTGCATTCTGTACATGCCAGTGTGATTTTTGTGCGCACGACTTCCACCTCCACTTAAATTTTCATTGTTGTGTTTTAAGTCCCTTTGTCTGCTGCAAGCAATTTTGAGCATAAAAAAAAGACCTAAGCTCTTCCATTCGCCCAATTACTATAACATACAGACCAGGATTCGTCAATCTTTTTTTGTGAAAAACAATGGTATTCACGGTATTTCGTCATTATATCATGTAAGTAAAAAAATTGCAAGTCCGGTCAGAAGAATTTAAAGGTTTTTTAAATCTGTTCCAGCCGGACCTGCTTCTATAATAATATGTATTCTGTATTTTTTTCTACGGCCTTACTGGCGTTCCGTCAGGAAGCCTTGAAAAGAGCCAGCCATGGTCCATATCCACCGCAGGATATTTTTCAGCCGCTTTTTCATCAAAACCGACTCCAATTCCTGGCTTGCCGTTTACGTAGGCATATCCTTCCCTGATCACCGGACAGCCTGGGAATACCTCCTGCTCCGCTTCACTGAAGCCGGAAAATTCCTGTATCCCGAAATTGTGGCTGTTTAAATCCAGATGCATCTGCACTGCCATACCAATAGGAGATAAATCATTTGGCCCATGCCAGGCTGTCCGCACTCCATAAGCCTCACAATAATGAGCCAGCTTCCTGGCAGGGGTCAGTCCTCCGATATCACTTAAATGAACTCTCATATAATCGATCCACTGGTTCTGTACAATAGACTTCCATTCATTGGGGTTGGTGAACAGCTCTCCCATTGCCAGCGGAAGGATGGTATGGTGCCGCAGGGTTTTAAAGAACTCCACGTGCTCCGGTGCAAGAGAATCTTCCAGGAAAAATAGTTTGTACTGCTCCATCTCCCGGGCAAATTCCAGAGTCTCTGCAAAGCTTAAGCGCTCATGGACATCATGCATAAGCTCCACTTCCCAGCCTATATCCCTGCGAACCCGGTCAAACAGTTTATAAACGCTTTGCATGTACATTCTGGGATGGAAATACGCTCCCTCCAGTGCATTGTCAGGCTTTACGATTCTCTGTATTTTTCCATCGAAATTACCGCCATAGGTACCCATATGGCATCTGATGTAACGGTATCCTTCCGCCATATACCCCCGGATGCATTCTTCCACCTCTTCGATGGAGCTGCCATCCGCATGTCTATAAACTGCGATTCCTTCCCGGCACTTTCCGCCCAGCAGGCTGTAAAGCGGCATATTGGCCCGCTTTGCTTTAATGTCCCATAATGCCTCATCAACACCGGAAATGGCATTGTTCAAAACAGGACCGTTTCTCCAGTAAGAGCTTCCCATCATGGTCTGCCAGATCCCTTCAATGTCATCCACAGGCATTCCCTTGAGCATGGGCCGCAGATATTCTTCAATGGCTGTCACCACCGCCTTATGCCTCCACGTAAATGTGGCGCACCCATATCCGTACAGCTCCGGCTCCGTTGTTTCCACCTTTACCACAACCAGGTTGATATTTCTTGGAGCAGTTACAAAAACTTTAATGTCATGGATTTTTATATGATCCATTTTTAGTACCTCCGTAAGTCATATTCTCTGCAAATCAGCTCTTTACAGCTCCTCCGGTCATTCCAGCAATAAAATACTTCTGGAAGCTTACAAAAAGAATTACCAAAGGAAGACTGGATATGCTGGATGCTGCCATTAAGTCATTCCATTTAATTTGATATTGGGAATTTAATGAAATGATCCCAACAGTGAGCGTTTTTAATTCATCCTTAGATACCAGGACAGAAGAAAACATATATTCATTCCAGCCGTTGAAAAGAACGAACATGGCTACCGCCGCAATTCCCGGAACGATCAGCGGAAGGATGATGTTCCAAAAGATCCGGAAGCTAGAAGCCCCATCCACCCGTGCCGCCTCATCAAGCTCCAGGGGAATGGTCTTAAAGTAAGATACGATCATCCATGTACTAAACGCAATATTTGTAGCCGCATAAACGACTACCAGGCCAAATAAGGAATTGACAAGATGATACTTAGAAAGCACCGCGTAAAAAGGCACCACCAGCATGACTCCCGGAAACATCTGTGTAATAAGGAGAAAACTCATCAGCTGTTTTCTTCCTTTAAACCGGAATCTGGTCACCCCGTATCCTGCCAGGCAGGCACAGGCCACGCAGATCACCATGGCGGAAAGGCAGACCACCAGACTGTTTAAGGTCATACGTCCAAAATTATAAGTATTGAAAAATTTCCGGAAGGAATCCAGGGAAAACGGGTCCGGAATCCATTTAGGCTGAGGATAATACGTCTGCGGCTCCGTTTTAAATGCAGTGGATATCATCCATAAAACCGGGACCACGATAAAAGAGGCCATAAAAATTAATATCGCATAGGTAGCTGCCAATTTATTTTTTTCTTTTTTTGATCTACTCATTCTCCCTTGTCACCACCTTACTCACCAGACTGATCAAATAGCAAATGAAGAACACCAGGATGCCCCAGGCAGACGCTTTTCCAAATCTCAAATCATTGAACGCTGTTCCATAGATGCTTAAGCTGATTAAATTGGTAGCAGTTCCCGGGCCGCCTGCTGTCATGGTATAAACCAGTGTATACTGCTTGAACCACCAGACACAGTCCAGGATCAAAACCGTAGTCAGAATAGGCTTTAAGGATGGAAGAGTAATGTATCGGAATTGTGCCAATTTGCTGGCACCATCGATTTCTGCCGCCTCATAATAATCCCTGGATATGCTCTGCAAACCTGCCAGGATCATGGTCATGACCAGGGGAAATCCCTTCCAGATGCAGACAAAGACCACCGCCGGAAAGGCCAACTCCTTGCTGCCCAGCCAGGAAATATTCGTAGATATAAGCCCAAGTCCTTTCAGCGCACTGTTTAAGATTCCGTACATGGGATTCATAATCCAGGTAAATAAAAGTGCCACAACCGCTTCCGGGAAAAACCATGGCAGCATAAATATTACCCGGAAAACAGTTCTTCCTTTAAATTCCCGGTTAAGCAAAGTTGCCAGGATAAACCCCAAAATGAAATGTCCCGCTACGACCAAAATCATAAACATGGTCGTCAGCAGAACCGACTGGTAAAAGGCCGCTTCTTTAAATGCCGCTGTATAATATTTAAAACCCACAAAATTCCATTTCGTCACCAGGTTCGTGTTGAAAAAGCTGATATAGAACCCATAAACCATAGGATAAATGATAAGGGCAGCCAGCATGACGACAATCGGAAGCGTAAAGTAATATCCTTGCCTCTGGGACTTTACTTTTATTTGTGCAATTCCACTTTTGTTCATGAAATTCATCTTACTCCCTTCTCAATCTTTTTGAGGGAGGATGGTTCCTCCCTCATTCTTAATGATTAGTTATAATCCCCTAACAATTCATCAACATCGCTTACCAGGGTTTTTACCGCTTCTTCGTTTTTCTTTTCATTGGAGAATACAGATGCATATGCATTTCCAAGGGCACTCTTTAAGCCGCTGACACCTGCGAACTTAACGGTTGGACGGCAGCCGTCTGCGATTTGCTGTAAAAAGCCTGCATAGTCCTCTCCTGATATATAGTCAGCTTTCTGTCCCTCTGCTGTGGCCGGAATCTTTCCACTGCTCTGCCAGAACTGCATGTCCTTATCGTGTTCTACAAAAAACTTCAGATAATCAATGGCTGCTGCCTTTTCCGCATCAGTTGCATAGGCGCTGACGGAATAGCCTTCGGTTCCAAGCATGGTTCCCGGATAATCACCAGGCATTTTAAAGGATCCTAAGTTTCCCTTTAAGTCAGGATTATTGGCATAGGCCACACCAAGAGCATTTGGCCCGGTAAGGAACATGCTTGTATATCCCATAGCAAAATAATTGGCGGCAGTCGGATAATCCACCTCAGTAATTCCTGTCGGTACAATGCCCTCTGCATTCATGTTGGTCCATCTTGAAAATGCATCCATGAATTTCTGGTCTTCTGTAATATCAGTGATCCATTTTCCTTTCTCTTCTTTCACACATTCAATCCCGTTTGACCATAAGTATGCCATGAAACGGCTCTGACCGGAGGAATTATTGGAGCCAACCATGTCAAATCCCCATTCGTCCATCTGCCCATCATTGTTGGTATCCTTTGTAAGGGCTTTTGCTGCAGCTGTAAACTCTTCCCATGTTTTAGGAATTTCTAATCCGGCTTCCTTAAACCTGTCTGCACGATAGATCACGGCCAGCGGCTGAACAGCAACAGGAAAATATGACATCTCATCTCCCAGCATACAGGAGTCCACAACGCCGTTGGCAAATTTTGCTTTTAAATCCTCTGGCACAAGCCCGCTGATATCAGCTGTCAGCCCAAGGTCATGAAGAGTGGCAACCGCATCTGCTGATGTAAAGAAAATGGTGGGCACATCCTTTGGTGTAGCTGCCATAGCCGACAGCTTTGTATAAATATCATTGGTGCTGACAGCCTGTACATCAATGATCACATTGGGATGCAGGGCCATATACTCATCTGCATACTGATAGATGAATTTTCCGTGTGGATCTTCTCCCGCATAGCCATCAAAAATGGTAAGTAAAACTGTCTCGCCTTTTGTTCCTTTTTCTGCGGCATTTGTCTGTGCTTGTTCCGTCTCCTTTGCCGCCATTGTTTCATTCTGGCTTTTTCCGCTGCAGCCTGTCACCAGGGACATTGCCATTACAGCTGAAAAAAATAATGCAAGAACTCTTTTCTTCATAACTGATCCCTCCATAAATTATTTTTGCCTATTTTTTAGCTGCTTTCATCATATCTTATTCCCTTTGTTTAATCTGTATAGATTTTAGTCAATAATCACCACTTTTTAATTACACTTTCAAAAACCTTTCTGTTCTTCTTTTCACTCATTAAAAAAAGACTGTAATTGCTTACAGCCTTTTAGTCTCTTCTTTATTCCTTTTAAACAACTCATGGATCGCTTTCCGGTACTGCAGGGGAGTTGTTTCCATAACCGCTTTAAACTGCCTCAAAAATGTATTCACACTGTCATATCCACATTTTGCAGCAACGGCAGTAACGCTCTCATTGGTGTTTTCAAGCAGCTTTGCAGCCTCACATACCCTAACAATGTTGATATATTTTATCAGCGTCTTTCCAAAATACTTATTAAACTCCCTGCTGATGGTAGCCGGATGGAGATAAAAAAGTTCACTTAAAATCTTTAAGTCCAGATTCTCCTGATAATGCCTGTCGATATATTCCTTAATTGCAATCATTCTCAGATTCATTTCGGATCGTTCGCTTTCCGTCCGCTCCAATCCGAATGCCCGAAACAGCAATACAGTTATCTCTGTAATGATCGACCTCTCTATCATGGACCGGAACGGCTGATGGATCTCCTGTTCCTCATACAATTCCTTTATAAGGCCGGTCACACGGTTGAATATCTTTTCATCCACATGCTTATAATGCTCCTGGAACGCCTGTTGGCTAGGCGTAAAAAACACCTTTTTTAAGTCTTCCCCAAGGTTTAAGCTTTCATAATAGGAGGGACGGACCGAAAGTCCATACCGCAGGAAGGGTAGGCCCAAAAGCCTTCTCTGATGATGCTCCTGCCCTCCGATGACCATGATGTCACCCTTTTCCAGAAGATATTTCTTTCCGACTACATAATATTCCGCAGATCCCTCTTCCACAAACAAAAGCTCACTAGCTGTATGAATATGGTGCATCCCATTCTTTTCGTATTCACAGGATCTGGAGACATTGTAATTATCTTCACTTAAGGCCCGGAAATGATCCGGTTCCCAGTAGTCATTGATCTTGATTTCCATATCCCCTCCTGCTGATGCTTAACCGGGTAAAACAACCTCCAGGTACCGTTTTAAGGCATCCTGCCAGGATGGAAGGGGAAGAAAACCGTTTTCTTCCAGCTTCTCCTTATTCATACGGCTGTTGGCTGGCCGTTTTGCCTTTGCCGGATACTGATCCGAGCCCACAGGCTCCACTTTCACATCCATACCTGCCTGTCTAAAGATTTCAGAGGCAAATTCATACCATGTGCACTCTCCTTCGTTGGTAGCATGATAACGCCCATATTTCTCCGTTTCTATCATGTCCACCAAAAGGCGGGCCAGATCATACGTATAGGTAGGAGAACCTGTCTGATCAGCTACCACCGTTAATTTATCATGAGTCTTTCCCAGGTTCAGCATGGTCTTAATAAAGTTCTTTCCATTCACTCCAAACACCCAGGCGATCCTTACGGTAAAATATTTAGTGAGGTTTTCTTCTATTGCCAGTTCTCCCTCATATTTAGTCTGGCCGTAAATATTTAACGGAGCCCTCTCGTCATCAGGCTCCCAGGGACGGGTTCCCTGGCCGTTAAACACATAATCCGTGCTGATGTACATCATCTTGATATCCAGTTCACGGCACACCTCGGCAATATACTCCGTTCCCTTTGCGTTAACGTTCCGGCACAGCTCCTCATTATCTTCCGCCGCATCCACAGCCGTATAAGCGGCACAGTGGATGACCGCATCAGGAGCGGTTGCCTTAATGACCCGGTTCACGCTTTCCTTATCCGTGATATCCATCTCATCGATGTCCACGCCGACCGCCTCATGCCCCCGTTTATTCAGTTCATTTACCACATCAAATCCAAGCTGGCCCTTTACGCCAGTAACAAATACTTTCATAGATGCCTCTTTTCTAAACGGAAATTTGGTTCGCCTGACAGCTCCCAATGGATAGATTCCCTGACGGAAGGCAGTACAATCCGCCTTCCATCAGGAAATCATTCCGGGAATTATAAACGTTTCCCGTACATGTTATCAAAATAATTCTGGTATTCCCCATTGATGATATGCTTCCACCAGTCTTCATTGTCCAGATACCACTGGATGGTCTGGCGGATTCCTGTATCAAAGTTATATTTCGGCTTCCAGCCAAGCTCGGTTTCCAGTTTCTTCGGGTCAATGGCATAACGTCTGTCATGGCCAGGGCGGTCGGTAACGTACTTGATTAAGCTCTCCGGTTTGTCAAGGGCCTTAAGAATGGTCTTAACCACTTCTAAGTTGGTGCGCTCGTTGTGTCCGCCTACATTGTAGACCTCACCCACTTTTCCCTTGTGAATAATTAAGTCAATGGCTTCGCAGTGATCGGAAACATGGAGCCAGTCTCTTACATTTTCCCCAGTTCCATATACCGGAAGCTCTTCATCTGCCAGGGCACGGCTGATGATAAGAGGAATCAGTTTTTCCGGGAAATGATACGGGCCATAATTATTGGAGCATCTGGAAACGGTCACCGGAAGTCCAAACGTCCTCTGGTATGCCAGAACAAATAAGTCTGCACTGGCCTTTGAGGAAGAATAAGGGCTTGAGGTATGAAGCGGGGTTTCCTCTGTGAAGAATAAGTCCGGGCGGTCAAGTGGCAGGTCGCCGTATACTTCATCTGTAGAAACCTGATGATAACGCTTGATTCCATAAGTACGGCAGGCATCAAGGAGGGTCGTAGTTCCCATCACATTCGTTCTTACAAATGACTCAGGGTCAGTAATGGAACGGTCCACATGGCTTTCTGCCGCAAAGTTTACCACCACATCTGGTTTCTCCTTCTCGAAAAGGTCAAAAACAAAGCTTCTGTCTGCAATATCCCCTTTTACAAATTTATAATTAGGCTTATCCTCAACAGGCTTTAATGTCTCTAAATTTCCTGCATAAGTCAAAAGGTCCAGATTGATGATCTGATAATCCGGGTACTTATTTACCATGTGGTGTACAAAATTTCCGCCGATAAAGCCGGCTCCTCCGGTAACGATGATTTTCATTTATATGCTCCTCCTTTTTATTTGCTTAATTACAGCTAAAAGCCGTCGCCAGGCGAATCAAGCTTCCTTAATCGTGTAATTTATCAATATATTTTCCTGCAAGTACATCCATCAGATACTGTCCGTACTGGTTCTTTTTCAAAGGCTCAATGTTCTTCAATAGCTGATCCTTTGTGATCCAGTGGTTTAAATATGCGATTTCTTCCAGGCAGGCGATCTTCCTGTGCTGGTGTGTCTCCATAGTGCGAACAAAATCTGTGGCATCTGCCAGAGATTCATGAGTTCCTGTATCAAGCCAGGTAAAGCCCTGACCTAAAAGTTCCACATCAAGCTCTCCATCTTCCAGGTAAATGCGGTTTAAATCTGTAATCTCCAATTCGCCTCTGGCCGATGGCTTTAAGTTCTTCGCATATTCAACTACTTTATTATCATAGAAATAAAGTCCGGTCACACAATAATTGCTCTTTGGTTTTGCCGGTTTTTCCTCAATGGATACTGCTTTTCCTTCAGAATCGAATTCCACGATGCCAAAACGCTCCGGATCATCTACGTAATAGCCGAATACAGTCGCTCCATCCTTTTTGTTAGCTGCATTTAACAGACGCTTGTTAAGTCCATGACCTGCAAAAATATTATCTCCAAGGATCATGGCTACGCTGTCGTCTCCAATGAATTCCTCACCAATGACAAATGCCTGTGCTAGACCATCGGGGGAAGGCTGAACCGCATAAGATAAGCGGATACCAAACTGTCCTCCATCTCCTAAAAGTGCCTCAAAACGTGGTGTGTCATCAGGGGTGGAGATGATCAGGATATCCCGGATTCCTGCGTTCATCAGAACGGACAGCGGATAATAAATCATCGGCTTATCATAAATAGGCAGTAACTGTTTAGAAGTTACCATAGTTAGCGGGTAAAGTCTGGTGCCGGAGCCTCCGGCAAGTATAATTCCTTTCATTTCTTTCTCCTCCGTATCTATTTGTGATACCATCATACAGGGTGACGTAAGGTTACTGTCAAGTCCTTTTCCATTAATTTTTCTTTACTTTCTGCAGATAAATGCCCCGGCCCGTTTAGTAATATGGATAAAACCTTTCTTTTCCATTTTCTTCTTTAAAAACTCCCGGAATTCCTCATAACGGTCGCTTAAATACTCCTGTTGGTTTCCATGGCAGGAAAGTATGTACTCCATAAGCGCGCCAGGATCACTGACTTCCAGGTAATCCATATAGTCTCTCTTTTCTACGGAACGGAAATGACCTTTTAAGATCTCCTCCCCATTCTCAAGACCAAAGACATCATATAAATTCACTTCGGATAGAGCAATTCTGGAATCGAATTCCTTAACCAACTGGCTGATTTCCTTCATATGATCCGAACCGTAGGTACTGCAGTAAAAAACGCCCTCAGGTTTTAAGACTCTCTGTACCTGATCCAATGCCCCATCCAAATTCGTTAAGTAAAACAGAACATGATTGGCGGTAACAATATGAAAGCTTTCATCAGGCTTTGGGATCTGACGGCAGTCAAATACTTCAAAGGAAAAGGAGCCGGGAACGCCTTTTAAGCCCTCTTCCACATCCCGGATCATCCCTTCTGAAATGTCAGACAGGCAGATCTTCGTATCCGCCGGTAACTTGTTCCTGTTTGCACGCCACAGTTCCCCATTGCCGCATCCCAGCTCCAGTACACTTTTTCCATCTAAAGGTTCCATAAGACCATACAGCCACTGAAACCACCCTGTAGGGTTCTTTGTATACTTTTTGTGAAGCCCGATCCGAATGTTTATGTTAGCCGCATCCTTATACTGCTCCACAAGGGACCGTTCCATATTGGTAATATGGATTAAGTGAAGAATTTTATTCCAGTCCACAGACTGATTTTCCGTCACCAGCTTTGATGTTTCCGTAAGGGTCTGCTCCACAAGCTTTAAGTGTTCGATCCTCTTTCTGATCAGATTCAATTGAAGCCGAAGAGACCCTTCCACGTAATCATTGTCATTGTCATTGATGGTAATGGAACGGATTTCATCTAAGGAAAAGCCCAGGTACTTTAAGGAAAGAATTTTCTGAAGCTTAGCGAAATCAGAATCCGTATAAAGCCGGTATCCTCCCTCGCTCATTCCGGAAGGTTTTAATAGTCCCTGTTTATCGTAATACCGGACGGTGCGAATGGATACGTTGGCCTTTTTTGCGAACTGGCCTGAGGTATAATATGGGTTCACCGGCATGTCACCTCCTTTTTCCTGAATTATCATATTTGTATTATATAGGGTGACGTATGGTCATGGTCAAGAGAATTTTTAAAGATCATGTAAATATTCATAAAAACTGCTCAATTCTTACTGCTGCTGTTGATTACTTATAAATAAAGAACGTGTGCAAGTCTTAAGGTCTGACCTACACACGTTCTTTACTAATACCATCTATTATGATTCTCCATAGTTTCCGTAATACTTCCCATAATATTTCCCATAATAATTTCCGTAATAAGCATCATGCTCCATATCTACTTTATTTAATACTACCCCTAAGATACGGCATTCACTTTTTTCCAGCTGCTCCTTAACTCTTTGCAGCATTTTATAACTTATCACAGCGCTTTCCACGACAATGATTGCACCATCCACATATCTGGCGATCAGGGCCGCATCGATTACACTCCCTAGAGGTGGGGCATCGATAATGATGTAGTCATAATTATCCCGCTGTTCTTCCAGAAGCTGTGCAAACAAAGGCCCTCCAAGAAGCTCCGTAGGGTTAGGGGAAACAGGTCCTGCAAGGATTATATCCATGTTCTTAATATCCGTCTGACAAATTACCTCTTCCATCGTTCTCTGCCCCGTCATGTAATGGGTCAGCCCATATGTATTCCCATCAACTTTATATCGGCCTGCAATAACAGATTTTCTGATATCAGCATCTACAAATAATACCCGATTATCCGCTGCCGCAAAAGAGCTGGCAAGCTGAAATGATACAGAGGTCTTACCTTCATTGGGAGTAGAGCTGGTGAGGGTCAATACTTTTATATCTTTACCTGAAAAAAGAATATTTGATCTTAATGTTTTAAATGCTTCATTTGCTTTAAAATCAAGCTTATCCTTTCTGCGGAATGTAACCTTTCTCATTGCGCCGTACCTCCTCTCCCATGGTTCCTCTTTCGTCTTTTCTTCTGAACGGAACCATTCTCCTCAAACAATGGAATGGCAGCCAATGTATTCAGCCCCAGGTACTTTTCCACATCCTCGGGAGTTTTAACCGTATCATTCATAATAAATAACACCAGTATGATTAATGCAGACAGAAATACACCTGCGAAACCGCCTAATAAAGTACTTTTTGTAACACTTGGCCTGGTTTTTTCTGTCGGCAGATATCCTTCCTCCACGATATTCGGAGGAACGGAATCCATGATTTGAGCCATTCTGGCAGATGCTACTTTTGCCACTTCATCCGCAATGCTTTTAGCCATATAAGGATCTGAATCCTCAACAGATATAGTAAGGATTCTGGTATCTGCAGGGTTTTCCACTTTAATTTTTTTCACAAGCTGTTCATGAGACATATTTAAATCCAGATTTGAAATGACCTGGTTTGTAACAGGCCTGCTGGTAATCAACACCTTATAATCCTTTGTAAGCTGAGTTCCCAGCTGCAGATCCGTCAGAGAAGTCAGTGTAGTGGTTTTATTGACAATATAGAGCATAGTGGAAGAGGTGAAAACCGGCTCCAAAACCATTGCTGTAAACAAACCGAAAGAGACCGCTCCTAAAATACCCGTCAATAAAATAATCCATATTTTCCGTCTTAAAACATAAAATAACTCAATTAAATCTATCTCAATCTCATCGTCCTGATTGGTTCCCATAACTTTCTCCTCAGTTAAATAATGTTATCATTCAACACGGCAATCCCATTTTGGTATAAGATCTTTTGTCCCAACCGGGAATCGCAATTGTGTATCACCCATTCGGCACCTTTCTTTATATCCGGCTGCCGGTACACCATGCCATGACTGTCTGTAGCAAGGAAATGAACCAGACCTGACTTGCATAGTTTTTTTATAAAAGCTGACCTTTTATTTAACATGCCTCCCTTTAAACTGGAAGCATTAATCTGGAAGTATGCCCCTGATTCCTGCAAGTCCCGAATCCTATCCAGCCTTTTATACAGGCAAAGATAACGCTCAATGTGAGCCAGAATCGGAATGTACCCCTTTGCAGATAATTTTCCCACAGCACGATATAATTCCTCATATGAAACGGAAGGCAAAAATTCAACCAGAATATAACTTGTTCCAGACATTGTCCATATTTCTCCGGCTTCCAGGCGTTCTGCAAGACTCTCTGAATACATGAGCTCACACCCTAGATAAAGTTCCATATCTTGGCCAAAGTCTGTCTTTTTTAATCGGTCCTTCAATTCATCAAAAGAAGCCTTTATGTTTTCTGCTTTCTGGGAAGTCAGATCCGCTGTCACATGAGGAGTACAGATTATCCATCTGACATTTTGATCGTGCTCTTCCTTCAATGCAGCCAGGCTTTCCTCTATATCTTTTGCTCCGTCATCCACTCCAGGTATCAAATGACAATGTATATCAAAAAAATAAATCTGCTCCAAGCTATTTGCCTTCCTTCCATGCCTTTACAGCAGCAAGAACCATCCAGGCCAACAGTACTCCAATCCCACAAGTAATAGCACCGGCCTTCCAAATTCCACTTTTGTAGATTTCAAAAAATGAGTTCATATAAGGGGGGTTTACTTCTCCCCAACGAGCCGAAATAACCATATTGCTTCCAGTAAATATCAAAAATCCAAGGAAACTTCCGAGCATCAACCCCTTTGCGCCCAAACAAAAGCCACGGTATTTGTAATGATGAAGAAAAACAAGGATTCCCTGTGCCGCCGCCAATAAAAGCAATGAGATGGGCAATATAAGAACGGCTGTCTTGGTATAATCATCCTTCAGCTGTGACCACCACGAGCCAAACGGCCATTTTAATAAAGCTGTGTATTTCCCGTCAAGGCGATCCATCAGAAGAGTAAGTCCAGCTTGTGCTTCTTTTGTCATAGTCACAGACTCTCCTCTTAAATATTCCTCGATATCAGCTTTCAATGGTTCAATCAAAATAGATGTATCAGCCTTATAGACTCCCTTACTCAAATCATTTTCCACCTGCTGTCTGGCAGCTATAACCACCTTTTCATAGGTTAAGGATTGGTCCATAACACTATTCGGAATATTTAATAGTGAAAATGAAATAGAGGTATCCTTCTTAAGTTCATTATAGACAAATGTATAATATCCTGTATCCGATAATTTACTGAGAATGGCATTTTTCTGAAATGCTCCAAACCAGGCTCCGCCAATTAAGCACAATACCAAAGACAGAGCCGTTATGGCAGCTGTCAGAATATATTTTAAAATCCTGCGCAGCTTACGATGACTGTGGCTGATTAATAATTTCTTATGTATTGATACAACAAGTACCAGAACGATTGCAAATGCAGCTGCCGCTATACAGCCCCACATGATTTCGTAACGAACCTTAAGTTGCTGCATCCTTTCATCTGTATCTTTATTTAAGTATTCATAAGACTGGGGAGGTGCCTTGTCTACAAGTTCAAGAATGGATATTACAGAGGAAGACTTCTCCGTTTCCGGCTCTTTTTTATTCTCTTGTTGTAATGTGCCGGAATCGCCTTCCGATTCAGTCTCTGAACCCTCGTTTTCTTGTGCTCCTGCAGTCTCTGGTTCCTTTTGACTTTCTTCTGTTTTTTGCTTCTCAGGTTTCTTTGTGGACTTACTGCTTTCCTTCTGTCCCGCTGCACCCTCGGAAGGAGCCTGCGAAGGTTCTGTTTCCGGAGCGGCAGTTCTTCCTATCTCTACTAAATAGCCGCTTTCCACTCCGGTCTGTACATTGGCATATATTTCTGAAATTGCTGCCTGGGCCTGTTCCGCAGTTAATTCCACATCATCTTGGGCCAGATAATTTTTTACCGAACTTATGTATTCCGGTTTGACCGCATAAATAATTCCGTCTTTCTCAAATTGTCCACTTACTGCGGATATGACAGACTGCTCGTTTGCATTAACGGATCCTGCATACGCAGTCTGGGCTATGCCGGCACTTATGATAAATGCTATTCCACCAATTATCCATCTTTTATATAATTTCATGCCGCTCTCCATATTTAAAATAGGGCGGTTCCTATGAGAGCCACCCTAAAAAGGAATAAAACAAAAATTTTTATTTTACAGAAATATTATAATTAATTGTCTGTTCTGCACCGCTTAATACAACTGTTATATCGTAACTCTTTTCAGCATCACTCAGTAATGAATCACGGGTAAGGCCTTCATTAATGGCTGCTGCCTTAACTTTAGCCTCGATAACATCGATGTCATCATTAGCGGAAATTGTGATTTTATTTGTTTTTCCAAATTGAACACTTTCCACACCTTCTGTAGAAAGAATTCCTGATAACACACTCGTTGCTTCGTCTAATACTTCTTTTAATGCAGTCTCTGCTTGCTCAACTTTAATTGTAATCGTTTGTCCTTTTATTGTAGTAGAAGCAAATTCATTCTGCTCATTAACCTTTACCACTTTTTCCACAGCGGTCTGTACTTTTTCTTTAACAGTGCTCGTACTTGATCCACTATTTGAATTGGAATGTCCACTACCGCCACCAGTAATTACCTGGTTTCCGTTACCTCCAAAAGTCTGGGTTCTCCCCACAGACGGAGTTCCGTTTGTCGTTCCATACTCGGTAAAATCATATTCTACTGTACCGACCTTCATTTTACCAGAAAAAAGTGAGCCGTCTGCATTCATGTAATACACTTTTTCATCGACTTTGATCAGACCTGTCTGCATAATTCCATTGTATGCAAAGAAATACCACTTACCATCGGTATCTTTTAACCAGCCCTTTTGTGCATTGCCATTAGCATCAAAATGATACCACTGGCCAGCCTCCTGAAACCACTTGTTTGCCTGCCAGCTTCCATCCTCATTCTGATATCTCCATTCGGAACCAGACTGAACCCATGCTGCAGATGCTGGCATTGCACTACCCACAGTGATTGCTGTGGCTAATGCTGCTACCATTAGCTTTTTCATCTTCATAATGTTTCTCCTTTCAATATCCTACCTTCAATTTTGTTACAATTTAAATTGATGTGTATATTTTAACTCTCTTCCTGTAAAAATGCAAGGTTTATACGTTTATAACATCCGTACAATGTATGTTTTCAGCATTTTTTATCGATAACGCTGATTTTACATGGTTTTATTTGCAATCTTTTGGTGTATATTTATATAAAAAAACCCTTTAAATATGAGTAAAAGTTCAATTTTATAAGGAAAACAAAGGAGCAATCAGTTAAAAATCTACTATTCTCTTTACATTTCCTTACATATCTTTATAATTCCATATATTATTCGTTTTTTTGTAACTGTAGTCATCTTAATAAGAGTTACTTTTTCTCTTTTAGATATTTATTGAGTCTGCGTAAAAGTTTAATGGATACAAAGAATAAATATCCAATAATCGTTCCTATTACATTCATTACAACATCGTCTACCTGCATATGACCTCGTTGGGAGAGAAATTGAGCATATTCTAGGCTAACCGAAAAGAAAAATCCCAATGGAATACAACAAAAAATACTTTCAGCAGGTTTTAGAATGGTTGGAAGAAGAGTTCCGAATGGAACCATCATCAAAATATTTTCAATTACATAAGCCTTACTCTGAACACTGCCTTGCCAAGTTTCACCTAAAATCAAACTAACTGTATTCCTTGAACCTGGGGACCGAGAAAAATAGGTTTGTTGCAACAATGTATACATGTATGCTAAAAATAACCCCAAGCAAATTACCTTAATCGGAGATATAAGAAAGATTTCTCTGAACTGATGCCATAATCTGTTTATTAATATAAGAATCATAACTAGTATTGCACCATATATCAGCCCTTTTGGTAAATACAAAAGTGGTTCTATAATATCTTGCACTATAATTTTATATAATATTTTATTCACCTTTTATACCCATAATCGCCAAGTGGGTTCTTTCAAGTTTAGTTGATATGGCAAAAATATTTATACCGTGATCCAGTTAACTCCTACAGAGTGCTTGGCGGCTGTTATTTTGTTAAGGTAAGGGACTGCTGATGCTTACATAGTAAATTGTAAATCGGCTCTTTTCAGATTTAGCTGATTCTCTAGTAAAATTTGTTCAAAAGATGCTTGGCCCGCAGAAATGCTGTTCCGACCTACATGATATGCTTGGTTAATTGATATTATTGATGCTTCCTGCAACAAGCTATTATCGTATTTCGGTTCAATGCCATCTATTGTAGTCTCGCCAGGCCTTCGGTTTTCTTCGATTTTTATATAATTGCTGGCGGAGGAACCTCCGTAAAATATATTCAACTGATTCAGTACTAAACATAATTGATAATACTAGTTATCTGTCTCAGCATTTCTCGTATAGAATTAACAAGTCCATAATTTCCATACTTTCTTGCGATTAAATAAAATGAACGTGTATAATAATCGTTCCAAAATTCATCTCTGTTTGCCGGTTGTGCATACGGTTTAATAAAAGACTGTTGCATACTATCTTCAATACGGCATTTCCTGTATTCGATTTGCGATAAAACAGACTCAAACCATTGCGCACCTTTTTCACTATTGACTAAAACCAGAGAAACTCCCTTGTTATCATTAAATCCGGGTGCGGCTTTGTCAATTCCCCAATAATCAGCTATAGAAATATCACCAGGATGATAAACGCTTTTATATGGACACTCATAGCAACTAGGTCTCAATATTGTGTGACCATAAAACAACGATTTAAATACTTTACTGTTTGTTTTCTTTCCATTATCGAAAGTTAATGTTTCAATATGTGTAGCCCAGCCAAAATCTTTTTTATTTCGGAAATCTACCGCAATGCACTTGCCTTTAGCCCTTTTTTCCTGCCATCCAATATAGTCTTTCCATACCATAGGGCTAGGCACACCATGACACACAATGTCTATACAGAATAGATTATTATACTCTTTCCCCAAGTAGCTTCTCAAACCCGCTATTTGGCAAGATGTCCCCGAAAATAATACCTTCCGCTTCATCTCAAGATCCTGTTTTGCCAAAGAGAAAGTCATTTTCAAGTCACTCTGTATATATTTAGACCCCCGCATCAAATTGCGCTGTTCCTTGTTCTCTGCACGCATATGAACCGCCATGAAATCACTAGTAATCGAGCACCCATATACCACACCTTCTGCTTCAAAAACAACATCTGATAATGCTGTAAAGATTCCCCCTGAACGAGAATTCATACGTGTATCCATATCTTTATGCTTTACCGCATAAACGACTGGTGCGCGGCATTTTGATTCTGTAATACCATTTGAGAATTTTTTCTGATCACGTTTAAAGGCACAGACTTTTACACACTGGTTGCAATGAACACATTCATTTTCGTCAACTGTCGGATACAAAAATCCCTCTTGATCGACCTTCATTTTTATTGCATTAAATTTACATACCGAAAAACACGCACTGCATCCACAGCAGTTTTTTTTATCATCACATAATATTGGATTCATATATTGCTAAGCCTTTCATCACTCTTATCAATTTATCTGCTTTTTTATAATTGACCAGATGCTATATAAAATCGGCCTGTTGTAGCCAAATAAAATAATGCAAAACAGAAATACATCCATTATCTGAAGCAACATATTTCTTTGGATCGTCAAATATCCCATGACTGATAAAATAAGGAGTAAACTTATTATACGCGGATATGAGTAATGAATCCTTTCTATCCTTTTAGCATCAAACATTCTATAAACTAAAAGCACAGCATAGCTAATCAACGTCGATAAAGATCCTGCAAAAACGCCAATTTTCTTAACAAATAATAAGTCAATCGAAAGATTAATGAGTGCTGCTACAACTGTTGTGATTCCAACATTTACTGTTTTCATATGTGCAACATAAATACCACCCATATAAACAGCCATACAGTTCAGCATAAGAGCTATAAGCAGAATCGGAATTTGAATGTATGCCGCCTCATAATCGCCTTTTATGAGAATTTGAAATAAAATCGGGAGTACAACAAAAATTGCTGCAACAGCTACTGATAAAAAGCAAAACATTGTATCAAACATTTTTGAATAGTATTCTCCAGCGTCTTTATCATTTACAGCAATTGAGGCGTTTTCTTGCCACGCATAAGTAAAGGTCGACTGCAATATTTTCAGCAAATTTGGAATTTTATTGGCAACAGCATAAACAGCATTTGCCTCCACGCCGAGTACAGCCGTTATCACAATTCTATCCGAAGCTGCCAAGACCCAACTGGAAAGATTGTTCGGAACCATAGGCCATGAGTACTTGAGAAGTGCCTTCAGCTGATTTCCAGATAACAATTTCCAGTCTATAAACTTCCAGATTTTAATTGAAACTGCAATATAAATGAATGCAAACAAAACGGAAGCAACTAGAGCGGCTAAGACTCCCACCAAACCTTTTCGCGCACAGTAAACTGTTAGATAAATAGCTGCCAAATTAGCAATTGAACTAATAATTGCACTGATGGAATATACTAAATTTTTTCCAAGCCCTCTGGCAACCTGTTGCACAGTTGCAAGTAATATATCAAAAAAGAAATATGCAACTATTTCGATTTTCACAATCTGGCTCATAAACTGCATATAGAAAAAGATAACCATCATAAAAATGAAGGAAACCGATAATGTGAAAACCATCATATTGGAAATAACCGACTTTGTTTTCTGCTGATCTGAGCGGCACTCAATGAGGAATCTAAAAGCCGCCGACTGGATTTGAAGCGTAACAGCAGGAAGTAACAACGAAACTATTGTACATACAAAGTCATATGTTCCATAATCTTCTTTTGTAAGATACGCCGTCAAAATCGGTAGGGTGACAAAAGAAAGAAGTTTTGGTAAAAATGTACCTATGGAAAGAACTCCAAGATTTTTTACAAATGACTTTTCCCTATTCATTTCTTACTTATTCCTTTTAATGTATTTACGAATTCATTGAATGCTTTTTCATTTTCCTTGATTTTATTTTGGATTGGTGTCCAATCCAAAATGTCTTCCTCAATCTGTTTCCAAAAAGTGGGTGAACTAAGAGCCTTTTCCATTTTTTCACTGAATCTATCCGTTAGGTCAAATTCGCTCAACAAATCGAACAATTTACTTTCATTTCTTTTGTATCGCATCTCAATTGTATGAAAAGGAACATTATTTATTATAGAAAAGCAGGTGCCATGAAAATAACTTGTTACCATAAATTGTGCCGCTGCTATTACATCGGCCCATTCAAATGAAGTGACATCCAAAATATTTTTTGCCTGCTTCTGTCTATGAAATAATCCCACAAAAGTGTAAGTATCTTTCAGCCTATTTTTTAACTTTATTACCGTGTTAGGGTCTTCGGCCATGACAGTAATTACCGGACGATCCAACTTAAGGCCATGTTTTAAGAGAATTCTTCTTCCGTTTTCTTTATCCCCAACATATTGCATCAAAAACGAAGGATCTAAGTTCCTATGAATCGTTCTGTCATCCTCAATCACAGATTTAACATTCTCATATGTTGCATGATCCCGCACGCCGATATAGTCAAAATCATTTATAGCGTCTCTGATTTTTTTATAAGCATCAGCTGTAGCATTTTTGAATGGCGTTCTGCCGGAAACCGCATATGCAATTTTCTTGCAACCATAATCTCCGGGTAGCCAATAAGGGGTCATTGCTCCTCTGAAGCCGTCAACCTGCCATATTTGATCACTCCCAGCAATAATGAAATCGTATTTTCCATATATTAGCCGTCTGAATTCCTCATTGCTGCCGGTACGTATACAGTAGTCACTTAATTTCAGTTTTCTTCTTGCCTTTTCAAAGCACTTTTTCTTGACGATTTTCTCATATGTAACCAACAGGTTCTTGTGTAGCCGCACTTTATAATTCTGAAGCTCTTGCGGCATAGAGAAGTCAATCAGTTCCGCTGAAATGCCCTCATACTTATTTATTTTATTGCTCAAATTATAGGCTTGCAGATAAGCACCGTAATTATAGGCGTTGCAATATGTTAAAATTCCTATTTTCATTCTATGGTTCTCACTTTCTTAACGTTCTTTCTATAGTACAAGGAAGTCGAACACGAAACAAAATACGGCATATAAACATAAACGTCATACAGCGGATTTCCTGTCATGCAGTACATTAAAAAATATATTTGATATATCAGCGAAAACAATAAAAGATACTGAACAGTCACGCTTGTGTTCGATTTATTAAATGATATACTTGTAACCAACCGAAGAGTCTGTACAATATTTATTATAAAGAATGTTAGAAAAACAACAAATCCTACGATTCCAACTTCACACAACAATTCCAAATACACGTTATGTGTATAACCAAAGTATCCTACACGCCCTCCGATTGAGTTCGGGAAGCTGCTCCAACCATTGCCCAAAATAGGGTGTTCCTTGAAGGCTTCTATCGCTGCCCCCCATAGCTCATATCGTTTAAGAACACTGACGCCTTCGGATAAGTTTGAAAATCTAGAAAATAAATTATTAATGGCAGGAACGGTATAATATGCAATCAACCCACAAAATACACCAGCCGAAATTACCAGCAGATACTTTGCAAATCTATTTTTTTCATTTGATGTATAGAAATACATTGCAACCAACACTGCACATACAGAAAACAAAAAATGTGCCCGCTTTCCCGATAAAAGAAGTGCAATGAACAGGAACGCGAGTAAACAGAGGTCTCTATTAAGCTCCTTTCTGGTCGTTTTATTCGAGTTTTTAATTCTTACAAGACATAAGGACACGCACGGAATAACACCGTTTGCAAGCATCGTCGCATTCGTCGAATAATGACCGGTAATTCCTGCATATTCGCCTCTTTTGTAGCACCCAACAAGTCCGCCATAGTTATTTGGATATAGAGAGGCGATATGCTTGGAATAAAAAGAGACACCCGGAAATATAAGGGCAAATGTTGCAAGCGCATAAATTACGCCTGCGATCATTAAAATACTCAGGATATACTTCTGCCATTCTCCTGAATTTAATGAAGCAATGAAAAAAAGTAGAAATACACAATATACAATTTGACCTAAATATGGATATTTGGCGCACCCATAGAGTATCAACACTAACATCACAAGAACTGTGAAATAAATATAAATGTTATTCCGAGAAAACCTTAGCCAATTTCTATTATATACGCAAATGGCAAACAGACCAAATACCTGCATATACATGTATATACTACTTGGCCAAACAAGCCCTGCCAAAGAAGACATATACACAGGAAAAAAAGCCATCAATAAGAACACACAGTTAATTAAATCTTTCTTCTTAAATTTAAGAATCATTTGATTATCGTCCCTTTTAACATTTTCTTAATCATAAGTTTAATTTTTGACATCATATATACTACTTTAATTTTATTTCCATAATAATTCTGGTACTCATTCAAGACTTCATCAACAAATTTATTATCTCCCAGAGATATGATTTCAGAAATCATAAGCGATAATCTATATTCAAATGCCCTCTTATTATCGACATAATATTTCATATGTTTTTTTGTAAAATACTTCCACCCCTGTTCTTTTTTTCTTAGATTTGTAGTAATTGATTCATCAGTAAGGTAACGCACTGTTAATGGCTCTGACACGAACTGTATTTCATATTTTTCTGCCACTCTAATCCATGTGTCGTAATCCTGACTTGACAATAGTTCCGAATCAAATCCACCTATATCACGCAGCGCACTTGTTCTCATCATCGGCATAGATGTTCCGCCAATAATATTTCTATATAACAAAAGTTCCAACAGATTTCCTGATTCGTCTCCTCGAACAACCAATTTTCTCTCATTATCAAATCCAACATTATAAAATGGACTGTAAACCATTCCAACGCTATCAGACAAAAAGCCTTTCCTCTGCTCTTCTATTTTACTTTTTTCCCAAGTATCGTCATCGTCTAAAAAGGAAATAAATTCTCCATTTGCCAATGCCAAACCCATGTTTCTTGCTACACAGGCTCCACTGTTATGCTTCAAGGCGATATATTGTATATTTACATCAAGGTTTTTTTTCTGCACCTCCGACAACATTATTTCGATACCTTCGCCAAGTGTTCCGTCTTCCGGATAGTCATTTACAACAAAGAGTTCCAACGGTCTCCACGACTGATGTACAACGCTCTCAACTGCACGTTGAAGAATCTCAGTTTTCCTTTTATATGTAGTTATTACTGCTGTTACCAATTCATTCATATTTCTACCCTTTTTGCTATCTTTTAAATTCTTTTCATTCTTCGTTTGGCAATCTGATTACGGATTTTATCAAACAGTCCCAACCTTTTCAGCAGTGCCTTTATAAATTCCTTTGCGTGATTTTCACCAGATGAAACAAAATACTTTTCATTAAGTGAATCCACATCCATGCGATCCAAGTCTTCAAAATATTCCTTCCGCCGTGCGAACGGCAATTTTGAATATACCAGACAGACACCATCGAATTTCACCGCTTTATTTATATCAACTTGAACAGTTTTTGACCGTTTCTGTATTTCACCTAAAAGATGTGCTACCCGCTCGGTATGCAGGATAATTGTCGTTGCCCCTTCGTCAAAGTCATCGGATTCTGTCAGTTCCTTATTATGCCAACAATCAAAGAGTGTCACATCACTAACACGATTAATTGATTTAAACCTACAATCGTAGCAAGATGGTCTAGAAATCACATCCCGAAAGAAAGAGTCTTTCATAAAGTCTCTGTCATTTCGAGAATCTGAGATCACATATTCTTTTCCATCATTATATTTTGCAATAAACGTAGTGTACTGATAGCCGAACCTTTTATCCCTAAATTGATAAGAGAATAACCCGCTTGTATTTTTTTTACCAAGCCAGTCAACATACTTTCTCCATACCTTTGGGGAGGGTACTCCATGACAAGCAAAATCAACAAGTAAGAGATTTGGGTTGTTTGGCTTTCTAAGATATAACCAAAGTCCATATACTTGGCAGGGAGTTCCTGCGAAACAAACCATTCTTCCTTCATTAAGGAATTCTTTCACCTTGGCTAAGCTATTTCCAATTCTGCTTTGAACATATTTTGAACAGCGCAGTTTATATAACTCTTCCTTCTTTTCTACATATGTGTGTTCTACAGAAAGGTCTTCCGTAAAGGCTGCACCAAAAACAACACCATTCTTCGAAAGCACATAATCAGCAAAAATGCTAAAGCCGCCGCCGGATGCACTTTCTTTAACGACCTCTGGATTCAAATTCTGAACAACAAAGCACTGCTGTACGCTGTTCGGCTCCTTATAGTTCAGGATCGGACATACCTTTTCACATAATCCGCATTTTATACACTGCTGCGTTTGAACCATTGGATAGCCAAAACCTTCCTGGTCATAAACCAAGGAGATACATTTTTGCAGGCATGACTGAATGCAGGCTTCACAACCGCAGCATTCTCTTTTTTCAGTAATTTGAATCATCGCTCTCTCTCCGTTTTTATGTTTTATCTCCCTAGTGCGTTTGTAAGAAAATCTATAGACATATTTCTATGCTCTTCTAAGCTCTTATCCACAGCTTTATAATCGATAGCATTCTGAACCAAAGAATCAATATCATTAAGAGCTTCATTCGGTAAATGTCTAGTCTGCAAATTCAACATCGAGCATAAAGTTTCGATTCGGGAATTCGTCGATCGGCTTTCATTATCCTTATGGCGGTTTAAAACAAAAAATCCCTTGTGATAAAGGACAGAAAAGACCGAGCCATGAAACGAATCTGTCAAAATCATTTCTGCATCTCGGATAAGTGACACAAATTGTCCCGGATCAATATTATACAAGACTTCGTCCGCATATTTTCTGTCGCCTGCATCATACTCATCCATATGTTGCAAAGCAACAATTTTCATTCCCAATTTATCTTTAACCTTCTGTGCAAATACACGATGTTCAGGATTATTCCCCAGAAAGTAGCAAAACAGAAACTTGTCTTTTACGATCCTTTCAGGCTGAATCAGTTTGTCCCATTCCTCTCTGGTTAATAGCATCGTAGGATCTACCACAACACTGACTTTTTTCTTTATTCCCAGATCTTCAATAATACGCTTTCCCTGCTTTTCCCTTACGGAAAGTACATCTATTCTTTCGAGAAAACGTTTTGCTTTCTTCTTTATATGATTTGTAGGCAACTGGCTAACACCAAAGCTCGTAGCATAGGACACTTTTTTTACTGTATCAGGAACAAACTCCAGTGTATGATAGCCCATCAAAATATCGTGCGGAGTCCACAACTGGTCACTTCCAACAATAACTGCATCGCTGTCTTTCACATAGTCCGTCAATTCTTTCCGCGCCAATTCTGATAATCTAACGTTAAAATTTTTATTTACAAATCTTATATACGCTTTTTCTCGAATTTTACAGCCTTCAATGTACACAGCATCTTCATTTGAATCAACGTTCTGACTTTTTCTTTCTTGAATTTTGCGTTTTACGATTTCAGGATTGAATAGTTTAGGAAGGCGCAAATCAAGAAAGACATCCAATTTTTCCTTGAGTCCAGCCTCATCTTTAAACGGAATAACATCAACCTCGAATCCGCTTTTCTCTAAATAACGGTTCAGTGCAAGGGATTGCAAAACACTGCCATAATTTCTATTGTAATAAATACATACTACGCTTACTTTCATACATCTTTCCTTAACTCAACAAGTATTCTTCTAGTTTCTGTGCTTCGGTGGTAATATCATATCCTGCATTTTTTATTGCCTGTGCATCATACTCACGTTTCGTTTTGGAAGCTACAATCATCGCATCGCACCAGTCATCTGCATCCTGAATGGATACGTAATCGCATGTATCCAGCAATCTAACTTTTCTGGTTATAGTATCAGATAGAACACAGGGCAGTCCTGCCGCCTGTGCTTCTATCGCTGCTATAGGCAGACCTTCATAATGCGACGGTATAACGAAAACATCCAGTGCCTGTAGAATTCCGGGAATGTCGTACTGCCTACCCAACAATACAACATTGTCTTCCAGACTTAACGCAGCAATCTTTTCTTTTATCATGTTTTCCAACTCCCCAGTTCCGATCAATACCAAACGAGCCTTTTTTGGTTTTGAACTGAGCTTATGAAATGATTCAAGCAAAAATTCGTGGTTTTTCTGATAGCTCAACCTGCCTATATTGCCATATAAAACAGTATTGTCATCCACGCCCAATTTTTTTCTCCAAATTCTGCGCTTTTCATTATCAAATGCGAATTCATCTAGGCTAATAGCATTATTTATAACACGAAATTTTGGAGATAGTATGATACCTTCGCCGAAGAAAAACTTTCCTGCATCCTCTGAGCATGCCCAATAATCTGTTGCCGATTTGAGTACTCTTTGCTTATTCAGTTCATGAAAAAGACGATACACCTTTCCCCGTGTTTCCATCGTATTATGGCTGTGTACAATTCTCTTTTCTATACCGTGTTTGTACGCACAAACCAAATAATCCAAATTAGCCAACGAATTTGAATTAAACCAGAATGTGCAGTAGTCCATGGCATGTTCTTTAAAGAATGTATGCAGTCCCTTTTTATAGGCGAAAAAATTTTGGGTTTTTCTAGGGATTACATAAAACCTCCCACCGAGTTGCTCTATTTCGTTTCGGAAGGGCACATTCTCCACATTCACCAGAAAGTCAAACTGTATCATGTTTCGATTTATTTTCTTATAATATGAATATATCAATCTCTCAACACCGCCAAGATTTTCAGTAAATCCTACCACGAGTACTTTCTTCATTTTGCTGCCACCTCGAGATAAAACTGTTGCAACTTCGAGGAACTATTTTTTATGTCATAACCAGCATCTCGTATTTTTTCTGTTACATCGACTTTTTCGTATCCGTTATCATACTTGCAGATTTGTTCTGCCCATGCAGACGCAGGATTATTTAACGAGAGAGTTTTAAAATACTGTGTCACATTTGCTTCTTCAGGAACAACATCTGAGCAAACCGTCATCAGCGAAGATTCCTGCGCCTCGATTGCAACAATTCCAAGACCCTCAAACAGCGAAGGAAATACAAATACATCCATAGCCTTGTACAACTTATTTACATCATTTCTAACACTCAAAAAACGAACGTCATCCGGCAGTTTTTTTTCATTTACATAGTTTTTTACGTTCTCTAGCAACTCTCCTTTTCCAACTAGCAGAAGAACTGCATTTTCTTTTCTTTTCCTGGCTTGTTCAAAAACATCGATGAGAAATTTGTGATTTTTTTGCGTACAGAATCTGCCGATATGACCTATGACAAATTTGTTCTCCACCCCCAAATCGCGCCGCACTTCCCGGCGTACAGACTCACTGTATTTAAACTTTTCCAGATCAATGGCATTCTTTATAACTTTATAATCTCGTTTTCCAAACATGAACTTTCCGGCCATATCTGAACATGCAAAATAGTGCGTAGCATAAACAGGAAATCTCTTTGCAAGAATTCCTTTCATCCTTCCCTTTAATGTTGGTTCGGTTGCCGAATTATGACTGTGAGCAATTCTCACAGAAACGCCATGTTTTTTAGCTGCTTTAAAATAAAATTGTCCCAAACTTTCCATGTGACCGTGTACAATTTTATATTCCTTGTGATGTGAAAAGAAGCTATCCAGACCCTTAAGATATTTAACGAAATTGTTATCGTCTCTGACGCTAAGGTGGTATATTTTTCCACCAAGCTGTTCTATCTCATCGTCATAGAAATACTTTCCTTGATAGTGGACTAAAAAATCAAACTGGACCTTACTTCTATCGATATTCCGATACCAACTCATTATCATTGTTTCAAGTCCACCTGCCTGCATATTGGGTACCACATGTAGAATTCGAATCATCATCTTCCTCCTGCCGCGCACATTACCTCAAAAGATTCAAATACACCCATTTTCTTATTACATTTGGTAAAACGCATACAATTGCCTGACCACCCGCCGATATTACGAAATCCTTCAGAGAGATATATCCTTTCTTATGCTGTCTCCACTTGAATCCAACCACTGTTTTCATATAAGAAATGCCACCTCGCCTTGCAAAGAACGCATCATTGATTCTTATATAGTATAGGTTTTCTTGAATGTTATAGCACTTTATATTATGTTTCAATACAACCCGCATAAACAGATCATAATCTTCATATAGCCTTACATCATGATAGTTTCCACACATCAGAATAACGCTTTTTTTATAAAGAACCGTGGGATGCAGTAAAGCGCATCGCCTTTTCATAAAAGAGTATATTTCCTCCGAGTGTTCCGGAACCCGGTGAATCGCAACAGGATTATTCCTGTCATTGTTAAACTCTGCTTCAAAAGATCCTATAATTCCGCAATCAGGATGCTTATGCATTTCTGACAGTAATCGCTCACACCTGTTAGGGACAGAGTAATCATCCGAATCCATCCGGATAATAATCTCATTTCTGCAACCTTTGACTCCTTCTGATAATGCAAGTCCCAATCCCACGTTCTTTTCCAAGGAAAGAATTGTAAATAACTCCGGAAGCTTCTCTTTATAGTCGGTAATTACCTTGTCCAGATCATCTGTGAGCGGACCATCCTTTACAATAAAAAATTCTTCCGGCAGAATCGTCTGTGCAAGTATGCTGACAATACTTTCCATGAGCCACACCGGTTTTTCTTTATAATAAACCGACATTAAAATACTATATTTATCCATACTTTCTCAGTCCCTACCAAACAAATCTCTCGTGTACACCTTGTCTTTTACATCATCCAGACAGCCATCATACCGATTCGCAATAATCGCATTGCTCATCTTCTTGAACTTCTCCAGATCGTTTATCACAAAACTACCAAAGAACGTATCTCCATCTTTCAGCGTCGGCTCATAGATCACCACTGTTGCTCCCTTGGCCTTGATCCGTTTCATAACACCCTGGATGCTGCTCTGTCGAAAGTTATCAGAGTTACTCTTCATGGCCAAACGGTAAACACCGACTGTAGCAGGTTTCTCCTTACTTTTACTATATTGATTATCTTCCTCATAACCATAGTATCCTGCTAGTTTCAGAACACGATCTGCAATGAAATCTTTTCTGGTACGGTTTGATTCTATAGTTGCTTCAATTAAGTTCTCTGGAACATCAACATAATTAGCAAGCAGTTGTTTCGTGTCCTTGGGAAGGCAGTATCCGCCGTACCCAAAACTGGGATTGTTATAATGAGAACCAATACGAGGATCGAGGCAAACGCCATCAATGATCTGTTTAGTGTTTATGCCCTTGCTCTCTGCGTATGTGTCCAGTTCGTTGAAATAAGCCACGCGCAATGCCAAGTATGTATTGGCAAACAGCTTTACCGCTTCTGCTTCTGTGAATCCCATGAACAATGTATCTATATTCTCTTTGATAGCACCTTCCTTTAATAACCCAGCGAATTCATGTGCGGCCTCGACCAGACGCTCGTCATTCTGGTCAGTGCCAACGATGATACGGGAAGGATACAAGTTATCATAAAGAGCCTTGGATTCACGCAGGAACTCCGGACTAAAAATGATGTTCTTGCTGCGGGTTTTCTCACGAATGCTCTTGGTATAGCCAACAGGAATTGTGGACTTGATGACCATGATTGCTTCAGAATTGTACTCCATGACCAGTTTAATCACAGTTTCCACCGCAGAAGTATCAAAGTGCTGTGTGGCAGAATCGTAACTTGTAGGTGCAGCTATTACAACAAAATCCGCAGCACTATACGATTCCTTTGCGTCAAGTGTTGCGGTCAAATCCAAATCTTTTTCCGCAAGATATTTCTCGATATACTCATCCTGAATCGGGGACTTGCGGCTATTAATCATCTTCACTTTTTCAGGAATGATATCCACAGCATAAACCTTATGATGCTGGGACAGCAGTGTGGCTATAGACAAACCAACATATCCTGTTCCTGCAACCGCTATCGTATAATCCTTTTTCATTATGCTTACTCCTCGTTTGTTTCTTCTTTTTTATATAAGCCACTGTGGATATCCACAGCATCGTAGTTTCTCTATCTCAACTGAATGAACTCTGTAAAGCTTTGTAAAAACCCATCATTGCCTTTGTATCCCATTGACAAAGCCATTTTATTTTGACTCAAGCATAATCATTTCCAGAAAACTCTCTAGGTTCGATCTACCTCCTTCATTTTTCAATTATCTGTCCTCGAATAATTCGAGTAAATAATGAGTGAACAGTATCTTCAAGCCTATCATCAAAGGCTGGCGTCACATTCTAAACCCATTGGACAGAAATTGTAAGAGTTCGATTAAGTCGACAAAACCCTTGATTTATCTAGCCTTTTTCCGGTTGTTCCAATTATTTCTCAAGCCCCATAACCGAGGGAAGGATAGTTATAGTGAGTACCGATACGAGGATCAAGGCAAACGCCTTGAATGATTTGCTTCTAACTTTTTCATTTCAGCATATGTGTCCAATTCATTAAAGTAAAAAACTCTAAATACGAGTTATGTATTTGCAAAAAGTTTTACATCTTCAACATCCGTAAATCCCCTAAAAAGAATATCAATATCTTTCTTAATAGCTCATTCCTATAAATGTTCTGCAAAAATATGCGTAGTTTCAACGAGATGTACATCTATCATGTCTGTACCCACAATAATTTGTTTAGATACAAATTATCATACAATGCTTTTGATTCTCTTAAAAATTATGGACTAATTATTATATTTTTGCTTCCTGTTTTTCTACGAATACTAGCTGTGAATCCCACTGGAATTATAGATTTAATGACCATATAGCTTCAGGATTATATTCCATAATCCTCTCAACCACTGCTTTAACAGATGATGTAAATGTTGGGTGACACTGTCGTAATTTGTTAGTGCAGCAATAACAACAAAATCTCTCGCACTTTATTTAATAGAGGAAATAACTATAAAACAATAAATGGAGCTTTGTTAGCAATGAACAAGATCAGTTTAGTCTAAGCAATAAGAATATTAATTAGGCCACTCCAGATTTTATTAAAATTTAATAATAATCTACTATTAAACCAAATGATTTTAAAATAAAGCACTTACTTATAAAAATGGATACATTTCATTAAATAGCCGTTAAAAACATACCTTTATTATACCGTCATAAAAGGTGTTGTCAATCTATTCTATTAAATCAAAATAATTAAAATCTTGTTTTATCTTACAAATCTCATATTATAAAAAGTTTCACATTAATCTTGTAACCAGTAACTTCTTTGTAACACTTTACTACAAAAATCAACCGTAAACCCTCACTAATTCCCGCTCAAACATTGACATTCCCCTCATAAAAGGTATAATTAATACAGGTTATAAACGTACGTTTGTAACCTGTTATTAACGCCAGATTTGATTCAAATATTAAATGGCAAACGGGGTGAGATGATGTATAAAAAAGCAAATGAAGGCTGGTTTAAATATCTTGATTTCATAATTCTTGATGCATTATGTCTTCAGATATCATTTATTCTGTCTTATTTTATCCGGCAAGAAAATTTCAGGCCGTACCGGACTTTTCTTTATCGTAATATGGCCATTCTTCTTTTTATGATTCAAATTATCATTACATTTTTCTTTGATAGCTTTAAGGATGTCTTAAAAAGAGGATATTACAAAGAGTTCATTGAAACGTTGAAGCATACCAGTATGGTAATCCTTTTTACCGTTTCATATTTTTTCCTAACACAAACGGGAGAACTATATTCCCGTATCATATTGCTTCTTACTGGAATGTTCTATGCATTTTCCTCATACTTAATCAGAGTATTCTGGAAAGATCACCTAAAAACTTCAGGGCTAGGTAATAACGGAAAACGATCCCTATTGGTTATCACAAACAAGGATATGGCCTCAACGGTTTTGAATAATATATGCAATCACAATTACGAAGGTTTTCAAATTAGTGGAATCGTAATTGCAGATGCCAATATGACAGGTAATGAGATAGACGGCATACCTGTGGTCTCTGATATAAGGAATGTAGTAAATTATGTATGTCACAAATGGGTGGATGAAGTATTTATAAATATGCCAAGAGATTTTTCTCCATTAGAAAATACAATCGATAGTTTCACCGAAATGGGTATAACAGTTCATCAGAATCTAATTGATATCACAGCTTTAAGTGAGCAAAAGCAAAGAGTGGAGCGTATGGGAGATTATACGGTACTAACCACTAGCATTAACATGGCAAGTTCAAAGCAACTTTTAGTAAAAAGAGTCATGGACATTGCAGGCGGTACCATTGGTTGTGTCATAGCCGCTTTACTGTATCTGGTTCTCGCTCCTTGTATTTATATCCATTCTCCCGGACCCATCCTATTTTCTCAGGTCCGTGTCGGTAAGAATGGTAAAAGATTTAAAATATATAAATTCCGCAGTATGTACATGGACGCAGAAAAGCGCAAAAAAGAACTGATGGCGCAGAATCGTATAAAAGATGGAATGATGTTTAAGATGGACCACGATCCTCGTATTATAGGGGGAGAAAAGGGAATAGGAAGCTTTATGCGTAATAATTCCTTAGATGAATGGCCCCAGATGTGGAACGTATTAAAAGGTGACATGAGTCTAGTTGGAACCCGCCCCCCTACAATCGATGAGTGGGAGAAATACGAACTGCATCACCGGGCAAGGCTGTCAATCAAACCTGGGCTGACCGGTTTATGGCAAATCAGTGGCCGAAGCAGCATTACGGATTTTGAGGAAGTAGTCAGATTAGATAAAAAATACATAACCGAATGGAACTTTAAACTTGATATCAAAATCTTGTTGAAGACCGTAGGTGTAGTTGCTTATAGGGAAGGTGCTTTATAAATTTTATGATAGGTTAGATTAGTGGTTTTTATAACCGCTATTCTAGCCTTTTTTTAGCTTTTACCATCTGCTTAATATCAATAATATTTTTTATTTCTACGGCTTTTATAGCTATCTTCATTCTTCCTCTTTCAACATATATCTCATATTCAAACTTTTTCCTTCAAAAATTTTCCAGAAATTTTAATTTACATTGGTGATATACTTTTAAAACAGGTGTTACCAATATCTTTGTTCGTTATAATTATCTCAAAAATAAAAAAGAAATTGGGGAAAGTTTAGAGGTCATGTATGAAGTACAACAAGATTGAAGTAGGTCAAAGAATACGTTATCGGCGAATTCTAATCGGTTGGACGCAAGAGGAACTAGCTGAAAAGATCGGTCGCGCTTATAAATATTGTCAGGATATTGAGCGCGGAACGTGCGGGATGTCTGTTGAGACTATGTTAAGCTTAGCATCAAGTTTGAATGTTTCTTTAGATTATCTAATTTATGGTACAACGGAATCAGAAAAAGAAACAGACGCACTTCTAGGCGAACAACAAGCCGTTATTAACCTCCTTGGGCAATGCAGTGATCAAAAACGACGTTATGCACTGGATTTGTTAAAATTATTTATGAAAGCCAGCGATAATAGATAAAGATAAAAAGGAACATATTGCACCTCCCGCTTTTAAAGGCGAAGTGTAATATATTCCTTTTATATCTGATTACATAATTACTAAACCAGCATCTGATAATTCTCTATATCTAACATTTTTCCAAACTTAACTCCCACTTCCCTTATAGTCCCGCAATGAATAAATCCCAATCTCTCATGAAGCCGGATACTCGCCTCGTTCCCTCCGGTTATTACAGAAATGACCGTATGAATATCATCCCTTTCCTTTGCAATCTCAAGAATTGCATCGGACAGCTCCCCGGCTATTCCTCTGCGGCGGTAGTCCCTGTCAATATATACGGACAGTTCTACTGTGGCTGCATAGGCTTCTTTTGGGCGGTAAGAGGAAAGGCTTGCATACCCCACTGCTTTACCATCTTCTTCTGCCACGATCAATGGATGATTCCCCACGTTATGTTCCCGAAACCAGACCAGCCGCTCCTCCATTGTTTTAGGATTTAAATCAAACGTAGCCAGTCCATGTTCCACTTCATAATTATAAATGTCTAAAAGCTCCGGCATATCCTTTTCTTCTGCGGTTCTGATCACCATATTCTTTCCTCCTGGGTATGTGATTGGACTTAACAAATGTATCATACATCAAACTACTGTCCTCGTCCAATACAAATTGCAATAAAATAAACCCTTTTTATTCCAGCCTTTTTCAACGCTCGTGTACAAGCCTCTATGGTGCTTCCCGTGGTATATATATCATCCACTAAAATAACACCTTCCACCCCTGTCATCATTTTTCCCGCCGAAAACGCCTCCACCAGGTTCTTAAGCCTTCCCGCTGGGTCTAGCCCCTTTTGTGGCATGGTTTTTTTATTTCTGACCAGCATTGAGGGGCAAACAGCAATTCCAAGACGTTCTCCGATCCTGTAGGCTAAAATCTCCGCCTGATTAAATCCCCTCTCCTTTCTCCGTGAAGGATGGACTGGAACAGGAACAAGAACGTCCGCCTCCATACGCTGGGTCAGCTTCCCGTACCGGGCACATATCGCTTCCCCGTAAAAGTCCAGGTATTCCCGTTTATTCTTATATTTGATTTTCGCCATGGAACTTCCAGCGTTCTGATCATAATTTACAAGAGCCCTTCCATACTCAAAAGTACGCTTATGCCTGACGCAGTCAAAACAATACTCCATATCAGGACTTATTACCTCCTTGCCACATTTTTTACAGACAGGGCTTTTGACAAATGATAATTTTTTCATACATTCCGGGCAGATCAGCCTGCCTTTTGGCATAACGATTTCGTCACAGACTGGACAACGTCTGGGAAATAGAAGATCAATAAAAAAAGATGGGTACATATAAAAGATTCTCCTTAAGTAGATTTGAATTATAGATATAAATATGAGATTTAAATTATAGATATAGATTTTAGATTTGAATTTTATTTGAATTCAAGATATGAATTTTGAATTTAAGTTTGAATGTAAGATTTAGATTTAAGATTTAGATTTAAGATTTAGATTTTAGATTGGGATTTTAGATTGGGATTTAAGAAAAGAATATAAAAAAAGTATATAGAAAAGAATATTAGAAAAGAATAAAGAAAAAATATTAGAAATGACTTAATATAAAAAAACAAAAGGATTTTTTGATGGGCACCCCCATACAAACCCCACACGCCCAAAGAACTTACGCAAGCGACAAGCCGAACGAACATGCATACATGTTCACTCGACAGCCACCGCAATAACAAGAAAAACAAACAAGAAAATTTCTCTCCTTTAAGACAACATACTAATCTCACAGATCCGGTCCTTCAAGCCCGAATATCTCCGCTGCTCCATTTCATTATTCACCATATCCCCGAAAACCTCCGGCATTCCCACCAGGCAGACACAAGATTTTGCACGGGTCACCGCGGTGTAAATCAGGTTTCTGGTCATTAACATCCTTGGACCGGAAAAAACAGGAATGACCACTGCCGGATATTCACTTCCCTGTGACTTATGAATCGTAATAGCATAGGCAAGCTCCAGCTCCTCCAGCTGCTTAAAGCTGTAGTCCACCATACGCCCCTCGTCGAATTCCACAGTCACCAGCTCGGCAAAGGCATTGATCTCCCGGACAATCCCCATATCTCCATTGTAAACACCAGTACCCTTGTCCATGGGAATCCCGTACTTGTTGCGGACCTCCCACTCGATATTATAATTATTCTTGATCTGCATGACCTTATCACCTACCCGGTAAGTGACTCCGGACGTTTCCTTTTCCGCCTTTCCATCTCCAGGAGGATTTAAATATTCCTGTAAAATGGTATTCAGCCGTTCCACACCGATGGCGCCTTTTCTCATCGGCGTCATGATCTGAATATCATAGGTCTTTGCATGAACATAACCAGGCAGTTTATCCTGAACCAAGGTGATCATGGCATTGATGATCGCATTGGGGTCCTCTCGCTTTATAAAGAGAAAATCATTGCTCTTTTTCCCCAGGGGGACCTGCTCTCCCCTGTTGATCTTATGGGCATTGACTACAATATCACTCTGGGTGGCCTGACGGAAAATCTTAGTGAGCATAACCACGTTAAAGCTTCCGGAATCTATCATGTCCCGAAGAACGTTACCGGGGCCAACGCTGGGAAGCTGATTCACATCTCCCACAAGGATAAGCCTTGTCCCCGGATTGATTGCCTTTAGCAGAGACTGCATCAAATGAATATCCACCATGGAAGTCTCATCAATGATCACCGCATCGGCATCCAGAGGGTTTTCCTCATTTCTCTCGAAATGCATCCCCAGAGACCTGTCATCTCCCGGGACCCCAGTCAGTTCCAATAGCCGGTGAATGGTCCTCGCCTCATACCCAGTTGCTTCCGTCATCCTCTTTGCTGCCCTGCCGGTAGGTGCCGCAAGGAGAATTTCCATCTCCTGGCTTTCAAAGAACCGTATGATGGTGTTGATGGTGGTCGTCTTACCGGTACCAGGACCTCCGGTGATAATAAGAAGTCCGCTGTTGACCGCTTCCACCACTGCCTGGACCTGTTTTTCATCCAGCTCGATCTGCTCTTCCTTTTGTAGCTTAAGAAGCTGGGTCCGGATTTCCTCTTCCGCCATCCGCCCCCTGATATTTAAGTCATGAAGCATCTTTGCCACATTTAGCTCCATGTAATAATACTGGGAAGCGTAAACAATCCGTTTCCCTTCTAACTCTCGGATAACAAGCCGTTTATCCAGCTGCATATCCATTAAATGTTTTTCTATAAAAGACGGTTCTATTTTAAGAAGCTCAGATGTCTGGGACAAAAGCTCTCCCTCTGGCAGATAAGTATGACCATTTGACGTAGCCTGTAAAAGGGTGTATAGCACGCCGCATTTAATACGAAAATCCGAATCCGTGAAAATTCCTGCTTTTCTGGCTATTTCATCCGCCATTTTAAACCCTACGCCGGGAATATCATCCGCCAGCTGATAAGGGTTTTCCTTTAACACGCTGTATAGCCTGGGACCATACTCCTGATAGATCTTTACCGCCAGATTCATGGTAATTCCATACTCCTGAAGGAACATCATTGCCTGGCGCATCTCCTTTTTCTCCTCTACCTGCTGAGAAATAGACATCGCCATCTTTTCGCTGACTCCCTTTACTTCGGAGAGCCGTTCCGGCTCCTCTTCCATAATACGGAATGTATCAGCTTTAAAGCGGCGGACGATCCTGGAGGCCAAAGCTGCCCCGATACCCTTGATGGCGCCTGAACCCAGATACCGTTCCATGGCCGCAGTGTCTTCCGGGGCCTTGATCTCATAGCTCTCTACGGTCATCTGCTCCCCATAAACCGGATGCTCAGTCATGGAGCCAACAGCTTCGATCATTTCTCCCTCGCTTATGTAATGGAAACTTCCCACAAGGGTATACTCTTCTCCAGCTTCCACAAGACTTAGTACCGTGTAGCCGTTGTCCTCGTTCCTGTATTTAATTTTCTCTACAAATCCGCAGACTGTTGCCATGGCTCCTCCCGTAGACGATAAGTAACATGCTTTTCCGGCTTCTTATCATTATCGCGTCAATCGCCGAATGAAGATACAAGCATCTTCATCCGGCCCTTCGCTTGCACAAATACAAGCGGACTGCCGCAAAACCAGCCCCGCCGGAATCTTGCGATGCCGCCAGGGTCGTTCTAAAGCAGTCCTGTCAACCATAGGCAGGACTGATATTACTATCAGCCTGTCTTTTGGTTAAAATTCTTTTTTATTATCTCCGCCATGCATGAATTCAATAAATTTTCCTGTTCCAATGGCCACAGCAGTCAGCGGATCCTCTGCGATCATCGTTGTGATTCCGGTCTTCTCCTCAATTAAGGCATCCAGACCGCTTAAGAGAGAGCCGCCTCCGGTAAGCACGATTCCCCGATCAAAAATATCGGCTGCCAGTTCCGGTGGAGTACGCTCCAGCACGTTGTGAACCGCGTCTACGATCTGCATAGCCGGCTCTTTTAAGGCATCTAAAGTCTCGTCCGAAGTTACCACAATGGTTTTTGGCAGACCGGTAACAAGGTTACGTCCGCGAACCTCCATGGTTAAGACCTCCGGCCTTCTGTATGCTGCACCGATGTTGATTTTGATTTCCTCAGCCGTTCTCTCACCGATTAAAAGGTTATGTTTCTTGCGCATATATCGTACAAGAGCTTCATCAAAATCATCTCCTGCAACCTTTATAGAGGTGCTAACTACCGTACCTCCAAGAGAAATTAC
>Ga0213825_1000224_pt1 | contig 42465 bp, 36 predicted proteins | sample MC6MC0900MG_FD_179896 | JGI IMG/M metagenome (GOLD analysis project Ga0213825, IMG submission 179896) | Enriched soil aggregate microbial communities from Iowa State University, Ames, United States - MC6-MC0900-MG | ecosystem: Environmental > Terrestrial > Soil > Unclassified | place: USA: Iowa...
TGCTGCACCGATGTTGATTTTGATTTCCTCAGCCGTTCTCTCACCGATTAAAAGGTTATGTTTCTTGCGCATATATCGTACAAGAGCTTCATCAAAATCATCTCCTGCAACCTTTATAGAGGTGCTGACTACCGTACCTCCAAGAGAAATAACTGCAATATCAGAGGTTCCACCGCCTATATCAACGATCATGTTACCACAGGCCTTTGCAATGTCGATTCCAGCACCAATCGCTGCTGCAACTGGCTCTTCAATGATTGCTACTTCTCTTGCCCCAGCCTGATAGGTGGCATCCTCTACCGCTTTTTTCTCCACTTCAGTGGCTCCGCTTGGGATGCACACACTGATTCTTGGTTTTCTCAGTGTCTTTTTTCCTACTGCCTTGTTAATAAAGTATTTAAGCATCTTTTCCGTTACGGTATAATCAGAAATAACGCCTTGGCGAAGTGGCCTTACTGCAACAATGTTGCCTGGTGTTCTTCCGATCATCAGTCTGGCTTCCTCTCCAATAGCTTTGATTTTATTGGTGTCACGGTCTATGGCTACAACGGAAGGTTCCTTTAATACAACTCCCTTTCCCTTAATATAGACAAGTATGCTTGCTGTACCTAAATCGATTCCAATATCATTGGACATCATCATCATGATTCCTCCTGTTCGCTGTATCCTGTTCCCAGGGTTACTTTTATCTTCAAAATTATGCCTAATTCGTAAATGAAGTCACAGTTTCTATTTTATTATATACAATAACCCTAGGATTTTAAAGGTTTTTTTTAATTTTTATTATGTTTATTTTTTTTTAATATATGGTACACATTTTAGTCACATTTTCTCCGTATACTATTAGTACGTTATCTGAAAGGATAACGGGCCTTTTGTTTCAAGTAACTTACTTGAAATCACAAAGCTTTTTCATACTCATACCGGACGGCGAGAGCCGTCCGGCCCCCCTAAAGAGTTCATTTGCCCGCTTCTTACTAACTGGAAGCGGTTTTTTATTTTAAAATTCAGTTCTGATAATGTCCATATTTGTCATAATAAATAAAACGGCAGGAAATCCATAATATCAGATTTCCTGCCCATTTTAAACTTCCTGCTCTCTCGCCTATTCTTCAAATATAACCTTTCCCCCAACCACAACCAGCTTCACCTGTATATCCTCATCAAACACCACAACATCTCCATCCTTGCCGGGTATTAGGCTTCCTTTTTTGTGGTCGATTCCCATGGCTCTGGCCGGTGTTAAGGTGATCATTTTGACTGCATCCGCCAGCGGCACACCGGCGATTTGAACCATAGTCCGCACCAGGCGGTCTGTGGTAGCAACACTTCCTGCAAATGCCGAGCGGTCCTTAAGCTTAGCGACGCCGTCCTCCACGATTACTTTCTGTCCGGTTACCAGGTTGCCCAGGATGGATTCTCCATCCCCACATCCTGCTGCCCTCATGGAATCAGTTACCAGGCAGATTTTATCTGGCCCTTTTATTTTATAAATCAGTTTCAGCAGGCTTTCCGGCAGATGCATTCCATCTGCAATAACCTCCACAAACAGATCATCAATCAGGTAACCGCTCTCCACTATTCCGGAATAACGGAAAGAATTGATTCTTTTTACCATGGACATACCAGAATAAAAATGAGTTATCATGCTGTAGCCGTTTTCATAAGCCCTTACTACATCTTCATAGATAGCATTACTATGGCCCATGGAGCACACGATTCCTCTTTTGCTCAATTCCCTTCCAAATTCCATCGCTCCAGGAAGCTCCGGTGCAGCTGTCCATCTGACAATATCATCGCTGAAGTTTAAAATCTCCTGATAATCCTCCCGCTGTGGGTTTTTTATGTACGTCGGATCCTGAGCGCCCCGCTGTTCCATCGAAAAATACGGTCCTTCCAGATGGAGTCCTAATATATTCGGGATTCCCTTCTGGTGCCTGCTCTCTTTCATGCATTTTAATATACCGAACAAATTCTCTTTGCTGCTGGCAAGGGTTGTGGGAACAATGGTTGTGGTTCCATGCTTCATATGGGTCCTGACGCCCGTCAAGATTGCATCCAGGGTGCCATCCATAAAATCACATCCGCCTCCTCCATGGGTATGAAGGTCTATGAAACCAGGGGAAATGTAACGCCCCTTTACATCAATTACCTCATCACCCTCTAACCATTCCCATTGACCATCCTCCAGAATCTGTTCAATGATCCCATTGATCATCATAATCCCCGCCCCGTCGATTATGCGCAGCGGAGTTATTACTTTTCCATTTTTTAATATAGTTCTCATCGATACCCCCTAAGTCAATCGGATATTCGCAATCCGTTTTTGCAGCTTGATGAGGTTAAAATCTGGCTCATACCGGATAAGAATTAACTTCCCCATAGAACCTGCAGCCCTCATGTGTCCTGAGAATCGATGCCGGGCATTCCTCAGAGATGGTTCCTGTCAGCGCTCTCTGGGCAGCCCATCGTTTATTTGCTCCGGGAACGATGGTAAATAAATGCCGTCCCGACAGCAGCATTGGTATGGTAAGGGTCACCGCATGAGTGGGGACTTGGTCGATGTGTTCAAAACATCCGTCATTTACCTGCTGCTGCCTGCAGACCGAATCCAGCATTACCACCTTTACTTTCTTAGGATCATGAAAATCCGCAACTTCCGGATCGTTAAATGCGATATGCCCATTTTCCCCGATTCCCAGGCATACAATATCAATCTCCTCTTCTTCCAGAAGTCTTGTATACCTATCACATTCCACTTCCGGATTATCCTTTTCCGGCATCAAGAGATGGACGGTTTGGGGCTTCACATCATCAAATATGGATTTTATAAGAAAGGTACTAAATCGCTGGCTGGCAGCCGGTTCTAGTCCGATGTACTCATCCATATGGAATGCCTCCACTCTGTCCCATGGGATATCCTCTATCTGTTTTAGGGCCTCCAAGAACTCATTTTGGGAGGGAGCCGCGGCAAATACCATACGAATCTTTTCTTTCTGCTTCAAAAGCTCTTTCATGCAGTCCGCCGCATCCTTTGCTGCATATTTCCCCATCTGCTCTCTTGTCTGAAAGACACAAAGCTGCAGCTCATCAATCTTAGTTTTATAAACCGGTTCAACCATAAAAATCATCCTCCTTCACTTTTGACAGCTCACCTCTGCACTCCCTTGGAGAAACCCCAAAATATTTCTTAAATGCCTTTGAAAAGCTGCGCGGATCTGAATACCCTACCTGGATACAAATCTCGTTTATCAGGCAATCCGAATTATTCAACATCTGCTTTGCCTTTTCCATCCGGACTTTTGTCAGATAATCCATATAATTCATGTTCGTTTTCTTTTTAAACAGACGGCTGATATAAAAGAGGTTTAAATGAAACAATTCCGAAATCTCTTCCAGGCTGGCTTTTGCGCAGTTTTCATCAATATAATTCCGGATGCGTTCAATCACATCGGTCTCTTCCCAGGTTTCCTTATCCTTCTGCGTCCGTTCCCGGTCAAGTTCCTCCCGCATCTCCATAAATGTCTGCTTCAGTTCTTCGTATTTCGTGGGCTTTAAGACATAATGCCGGACGCCCACGCGCATGCTGGCCTGGGCGTATGAGAATTCTCCATGCGCGCTTAAAAGAATCACCTTTATATTCAGCTTGTTCTCATAAATGTACTGCGCCACCTCAATACCTGTCACATGGGGCATCATGATATCAATCAGCAGAACATCGATTGGGTTGGATTCAATAAACGCTATGGCTTGCCTGCCATCTTCGCAGACGCCAGCCACTTCAAACCCCTCCTGCTCCCAGGGAAAATAATTTGCTAAGCTTGTACGGATTGTCACCTCGTCATCAACGATAAGTAATTGATACATGATATCCCCCACCTGATTCCTTTTTTTATCTTTGCTGCCTGTTATTTACAGCTCTTGCTGGTTAAGCTTTCTTTCTTAAAGTTCTCTATATCCACAACGATACTCTTATGCCTTGATTCCTCTGCCGCAAATGCCATGATGTGGCTGTCCACTGACAGTTCTGCGCTGGTTCTGGCCGACTCCCAGTTTTCACTGCGAATCATGGATATTACATCCCTCATCAGCATGGTATCCCCGCCGCTGTGAGTTCCTTCTGCCGCCTTTGGCCGGATTATCCTTTCCTCCGTCTCCCCAAAGCGGCGGACCGTTACGTAATTCTTCTCCATGTTGGCCCTTAAGTCACCTTTCGTTCCCAGAATGCGCAGTTCTCTGGTCTCTGTTGCATTAAAACCATTTAAGTTAAAGGATGCCGTAATCCCGTCTTCGTACAGCATATTTACAACCTGGTGGTCGGCAACTGCATTGTCACAGTGGAACACGCACCGTCCGTAACCGCCCTCCCGCAAAGCCTTTTTTCTCGCCTCAAGGGAAGTATCAACGCTAATCATGCTGGTAGGCCAGGCCACATTGTCCGTCAGATATTGCTTCATTGCAGAAAACGGACATTCCTGTTCAACGGAGCAATCCATACATCGTTCGGCTGAACCAGCTGGAGCATTTTCCTTTTTAAAATAAGTCAGTTCGCCAAAGGAGCTGATTTTTACACATTTCTTTCCTATGAGCCAGTTTAAAATATCCAGATCGTGGCATGACTTGGCAAGAATAATGGGGCTGAAATTCCGGAAGTTCCCCCGCACATAGCTGTGTGCAATATGGGTATAGGATGCATTCTCCGCATGGTGGACGGATATGATCCGCCCAACGGCATCCTCCTCCAGAAGCTGCTTAATGGTGCTGAAAACGGGAGTGTACCGAAGGACGTGGCACACCAACAGATGACAGCCATTGGCCCTGGCCAGACTCACAAGCTCCAGACATTCCCAGGGGTCAGGCGACATAGGTTTTTCCAAAAGACAGTTAATGCCTTTTTTAAGGACCATGGTTGCATGGTTAAAATGGTCCCCATCCAAAGTAGACACAATCACCAACTCAACATCCTGAAGCTGGCTTATCATTTCCTTTGCATCAGAAAACCTTCTCTCCTCCGGAACACCATATTTATTACCGATCTTTTCAAGCCTTTCAGGCAGTATATCACAGACATAGGCAATCTCTGCCTCATCCGGATGGTTTAATATGTAATCCGAATAGGCGGAGCCCCTGTTCCCGCATCCGATCACTCCTACTCTGACTTTCTTATGATTCAACATTTTTATCCCCCTATCCCTTTAATCCTGAAGTAGCAATGCCTTCCACAAAATAAGGCTGCGCAATGAAGAACAATACAATACCCGGTATCAGACTGATCAGCGTATTGGCCAGAAGCGGCCCCCACGATATGCTGGAGGTGCTGTCAATCAAGCTTCTGAGAAACAGAGATACCGTAAACTTATCAACTGAGCTTATGTAAATTAACTGGTTTAAATAATCATCCCAGGTCCAGATGAATGTAAATATGGCAACGGAGAACAGCACCGGCTTGCACAGCGGCATGATAATTCTTCCATAAATACCGAAGGTACTGCAGCCGTCCATATAGGCTGCCTCATCAAGCTCCTTGGGAATCCCACGGATAAACTGCACTATTAAGAATACGTGGAATCCATTTACCGCACAAAATGCCGGGATTGAAAAAGGCAGATAGCTGTCAATCCAGCCTATTTTGCTGAACATGATGTACTTTGGTATTAATGTCACCTGGGACGGAAGCATCATGGTTGCCAGCATAAATATGAACAGCGGCCATTTGCCAATAAAGTTAAGCCGTGCAAACGCAAAGCCTGCCAGGGAACTGGAGATGACAGTTCCCCCGATAACGACTCCTACCATTACAAAGGTATTTTTTAAAAAGTAACCGAATGAATGGTTCGGATTGATATACCACCCATCAGCAAAGTTTTTCAAGGTGAAATTTTCGCTGATTAATTGAAATTCACCGCTGAATATTTCTGACCCCGGCTTGAAAACACCGCTGACCAGCCATATCATAGGAAACAGCATAAGAAAGCTTCCCATGATTAAGATCCCATGGGTTATGGCATTCTTGAATTTCTGATTATTCTTAAATCTCCTGTTCATGCAAGACACCCACATTTTTTCAGTTTTCATAATACACCCACTTTTGAGACGATTTAAATATCACCAATGCAAACGCAAGGATAATGAACGTCAGCACCCAGGCCAGAGCTGATGAGTATCCCATTCGGTGGGACTCGAAAGCAGTCCTGTAAAGGTGAAGCATGTACACGTATGTAGAATCCGCCGGTCCTCCGTTTGTTATGACAGAAACCTGGGTAAATACCTGGAACGCATTGATGATACCCATAATCAGATTAAACAGAATCGTGGACGATATCATGGGAAGCGTAATCTTAAAAAACTGATTGACCTTTCCGGCTCCGTCAATATCACCGGCTTCATATAATTCCCTGGGAACCTGCTTTAATGCCGCCAGAAAAACAACCATAGCCGACCCAAACTGCCATGCCCCCATAAGCGCCAGGGTTGTTAAGGACATTTTGGGATTGGTCAGAAAGTCAAAGGGCCCCAGACCAAAGATTCCAAGGAATTCATTTACAAACCCGTCTCTGGACAAAACAATCTTCCATGTCACAGCCATAGCAATCCCTGCGCCCACAATGGACGGGATATAGTAAATGGTGCGGTAAACAGACATTCCCTTCACATTCTGATTGAGCAATACCGCGATCAGCAAGGCTGCAATCAGTTTGATCGGGACAAACAGAAACACGTACCTTAATGTGATGAGCAGGCTGTGCTTAAACATCCTGTCTTCGCTAAACATTTCTATAAAATTCTGAAGGCCAATGAATTTCGCTTCACTGTAGATGGAGTAATCTGTAAAGGACAGCCACAGGGACTGAACCATCGGCCCCACCGTAAACAATACGACACCCAGAATCCATGGAAGGAGGAAAAGGAACGCTTCTTTGTTTTTATACTTTCCACTGTCAAAAGGCTTTTTTTCACCGAACACAGCCTTCTCCTTTCTCTTTCTAATCAGCAGGCACTCGCTCCTACTCACTGAATTTCTCAAGTATCTTATTGCTTTCCTTCTCAACTACATCTAAGAATTCCTGAGGGGTGTATTTGCCGAACATCATATTCTCAAATTCACGTACCAGCATAGAATGAATCTCCATATATCCTGAAGGGAAAGGTTCGTTTTCAATGTCCGTTGATGTTGATTTCTCAATACATTCAAACATCCTCTTTTCCATATCGCTGAGCGAACCGGATATACGGCTTCTGATCGCGCTGTTTCCCGGAACGCCCCGCTCAAGCAGGAGAATATCTCCAGCGTCTTCACTGTTTACCATGAAATCAATCAATCCGGCCGCATTCTCAGGCGATTTGCAATCCTTTGTAATGCAATAGACCATGCTTGGATTGACCCATCGGGCCTCCTTCTCCGCTCCCTTGGGGGTACACTCAATTCCAAAATTAATGCCCATACCCATATAAGTCTGGGTCATTGGGGAAACATTGATAATCATTGCAGTCTTTCCGGTCTGGAAGTCATCCACATTCTGAGGATTGGAAGCTGTTATCTCTAAAGGAGGCATAATCCCTTCATCCAACGGCTTCTTTATGAATTCAACTGCTGAAAGCCCTTCTTCTGAATTAAAAGCCACTGACTTTAAGTCATTGTTCCACATCCTGCCGCCACGTTCATAGATATATTTCTTAAAAGTAATGTCCGGTCCCGCGGGATTTACCATATAAGCAGTTCCCCAGACATCCGTCTTGCCGTCCCCGTCCGTGTCCATGGTCAGTTTTCTGGCAGCCTCCATGTAATCATCCCATGTCCAGTCCTCTGTAGGATAGGGCACTCCGGCCTTGTCAAAATAGTCCTTATTGTAAAACAAAAGGGACGTGCTAACACCTGCCGGAACTGCATATAGTTTCCCGTCCATACGGTACATATCAAGTGTTGATTCTGATAAATTGCTCACATCAAGAACACCCTTTTCGATATACTCATCTAACGGAACCAGTTGGTTTCTGGCAACGTATTCGGCCACATTGGTATAGGACATCTGAACTACATCGGGCCCTGTGTTAGCCGCCAGCTGAGTGGTCAGCTTGTCAAAATACCCATCCCAGCCAGAATACTCTGTTTTAACCTCTACATCAGGTGCGATTCTTTTGTAAAGCTCCAGCGCATCAACCGTCGCCTTATGGCGTGTTTCCCCTCCCCACCACATAAAACGAAGAGAAGTATTGCCCTCCTTCCGGGCGGTATTTCCCTTGTCGGTCTCGCCGGACTTTGAAGCATCACCGGCACTCACAGTCTCTGCAGGTTTTTCAGTTCCTGCACCATTGTTCTGCATACATCCGGCCAGACTTAACACCATTGCAAAAGCAGCCAAAGAACATGTAAATAATTTTGCCTTTCTCATAAAATCTCCTTTCTTTGTGATAACATACTTTTTTCATGGATTCATTGTAGCATTGTATGCATTTTTCGGTGAGATTTCATTTTATTCAAAATATGTCTTCTATTTGACCTCTTTTCTGCCCATGGGTGTTACATTTGACTTTTGTGCAAATTCAGAACTGTCCGACAACTCCATATCACTATAATAGTCAAAATCAATTCCGTCATCTGAAATAATATCGTTACTGAAGTTTTTAATCTCCAAGTCCATGTCCGCCGGTAAAACAATTTTCACGCTGGTTCCAAGCCCTTCTTTACTCCTGATTGTCATGGAAGAAGTCTCCTCATAGACCAGTTTCAGGCGTTTATATACATTTTTGACTCCGATGTGAATCCCCAGGTTTTTCCTGTTATCGTAATTCATCATTTGCCTCACTTCAAGCAGCCGTTCCTTTGTCATTCCCATACCGGTATCAATGACTTCAAGGCAGATCTTTTCACCTAAGCAGTAAAGCCTGATCTTCAGCTTACATATTCCGTCCTTTTCTTTTATGCCATGGTAGATGGAATTTTCCACCAAGGGCTGGATAATCATTTTTATGATATAAAAGTCCAACAAACTGTCATCCACTTCCCAGATCACATCAAACCGGTCACGATAGCGCTCCTGCATAATAGCCAGATAACTCTTTGTATAGGACAGTTCCTCTTTCAGCATCACCTTTTCATTGGGATTACTCAGGGAGAACTTCAAAACATCCGATAGATGTTCAAGCATTCTGCTTGCATGGTTTTCAAAGCCCAGATGTCCGATGATGCTCCAATTAATTGTTTCAATGGTATTAAACAGGAAATGAGGGTTAATCTGGGATTGCAGAGCCAACAGCTCCATCGCTTCATACCGGCTCTTTTTCTCTGCAAGCTGGGCTTTTACATAGCGGCTTTCAATGAACATCTTAATCATATTTTGTATAATGTATCCATACTCATCCTTTGCTTTCGAGGTAAGCTCCGGAAGAGGATAAGGAGAATCTGCTGCTTCGATGATCTGATAAATTGTATAGATACGATCATAGCTGCGCTTTGAAGCGACATAAGATGCCCCAAGGGCTGCCGCAATACTGACAAGGAAAATCACAGCAATCCTTAGGCTGATCTGATATAGAACCTCGTATAGCTTTCCCGTAGGGACCCGTGATATATAGGTATAACCATTTCCCTCCGACTTCACGGTAATATACCTATATTGGAAGCTTTTCCCTTCCCCATTGTCCTCATGATAGGTAAAATTGTATACTGCTTCACCATCTTTGGAATAAATCTCTATTTCCTGCCCCTCCAGCAGATTAAGGACGCTCAGCCGCTCGTCAAAATAGGAACCATAAATATTCAATGCCACCGTCCCTACCTGCTTTAATCCTGTATACAGCTTACGGTATACCGTGATCACATCTGTCGGCGATTCAAAGGAATAACGTTTGATTCCCCTGTACCTGGTCCAGGTAGTTTCATCCATGTTCCTCAATGCCCCGGCATCCTCCATCCATTCTGAATCCAGAAACTGTCCCGGCATCTGTCTCCCATTGTTGCTGACCATAAAGCTGTCTTCCGGATTATCTATCTGAAGATAGATGGAATGGATATACTGCCTTGAATTTGCTATTGTATTCATAAAATTCAGCATTTCAAAATCAACCGCCCGCTTCTCCGGCGTAACCGTATTACTGCCGGAATACTCCCCGTAATCCTGTTCCTTTGTATAAAACTCAAAATTCAGGCTTAAGGAATTCACTTCATTTAAAATTGTCTCCACGTTGGTCTGAATCTGACTTAAAAGATTCTCATTGTTCTTATTCAGCTCCCGCAGGAAAACGTGATAGACAAAATATAAGGTGATAGCTCCGCACATCAGAAGAACGGCAAAAATAGGAAGTGCAAAAGTGATAAGGTTTTTGATGAACCATTTCTTTTTCATGGCATTGTTTCCTTTGGCTTTTTCTTTTGCTTATATTGCTTTCAGTATACCATTTCAAGACTGATCCCACCAGTATTTAAAGTTTATAAAGATACCATATAAAGCAAAAAGAGGACGCAATACAGCATCCTCTTCCACAGTTATTTTTCTCTTACAAGCCAATCATCATTTTGTTCTGACCGGCCCCAACTTTTTTCTTTATCCGTATATTATTAAGATAATCTAAGAGCCCATTCCCTGCAGTCCAGCACTCTGGTAGCAATTCCTTCGTAGAACTCCGGTTCATGGCAGATCAGGAGAATGCTTCCCTTATATTCCTTTAAAGCTCTCTTAAGTTCTTCCTTTGCCTCCACATCCAGATGGTTCGTAGGTTCATCCAGTAAAAGGACATTGGTTTCCCGGTTAAGGAGCTTGCATAATCTGACCTTTGCCTGCTCTCCTCCGCTAAGTACCCGCACCTGACTCTCAATGTGATTGGTAGTCAGACCGCATTTGGCAAGAGCCGACCGGACCTGGTACTGGGTATAGGAAGGAAACTCTTTCCATATCTCTTCGATGCATGTGGTGGTATTTCCAGGGGCCATCTCCTGTTCAAAGTATCCGATGGAAAGGTAATCTCCAAGCTCAATATCTCCCCCTAAGGACGGTATAAGCCCCAGGATGCTCTTTAACAGGGTAGTCTTTCCGATGCCGTTTGCACCTACTAGCACCACCTTTTCCCCGCGCTCCATAGAAAGATTCAAAGGCCTTGACAAAGGCTCCTCATAACCAATAACCATATCCTTAGTCTCAAAGATATATTTTCCGGCTGTTCGGGCTTCCATAAAATGAAACTCCGGCTTTGGCTTATCTCTTGAAAGCTCAATGACATCCATCTTATCCAGCTTTTTTTGTCTGGACATGGCCATGTTCCTGGTAGACACCCGGGCCTTGTTCCTGGCTACAAAGTCCTCCAGTTCCGCAATCTCCTGCTGCTGCCGCTTATAAGCCGCCTCTAATTGTGACCGTTTCACCGCATACACTTCCTGAAACTTTTCATAATCACCCACATAACGGTCCAGGCTTTGGTTCTCCATATGATAAATGATGTTGATTACACTGTTTAAGAAGGGGATATCATGGGATATCAGGATAAATGCATTTTCATACTCCAGGAGATACCGCTTCAGCCATTCAATATGCTGTACATCCAGATAATTCGTCGGCTCATCAAGGAGAAGGATATCTGGTTTCTCCAATAAAAGCTTTCCTAAAAGAACCTTAGTCCTCTGGCCTCCGCTTAATTCCGTCACGTCCTTATCCAGGCCCATGTCACTTAATCCTAAGGCCCTGGCTACTTCCTCCACCTTTGAATCAATAATGTAAAAGTCATGGGCCATGAGAAGGTCCTGAATGGTTCCAAGCTCCTCCATCATGGAGGCCATGGTTTCCTCATCGACCTCTCCCATTTTGTCACAAATTTCATTCATCTGTTCTTCCATCTGAAACAGGAACGCAAAAGCGCCTTTTAACACGTCCCGGATGGTCATCCCCTTATCTAACACCGTATGCTGGTCCAGATAACCAACGCGGACCCGTTTCGCCCACTCCACCTTACCTTCATCCGGTTGTAATGTTCCGGTTATTATATTCATAAATGTGGATTTTCCTTCTCCGTTGGCTCCGATCAGGCCGATATGCTCTCCCTTTAAAAGGCGGAATGAAACATCCTGAAAGATGGCACGGTCCCCGAATCCATGGGTCAGATGTTCTACGTTTAATATGCTCATTGAAAAACTCCTTTTCGCCGACTACTCACTATTCTAAATATGAAACATTCATAATTCTACATGACTGAAGCAATTAAGGCAAGCAAAGGTTGCAAAAAAAGACAAAAACGTTTATGATAAACCCAATAAGAATTTTCCATGGAAGGGTTATGTTTATGTACTTATATACTTGGTATCAATGGCTGCTATTTTTCTTTATCTATTGCTTTATCGGCTGGATCATCGAATCCACTTATGTTTCCGTAAGAAGTCTTCATTTTGTAAACCGCGGCTTTCTCAGACTTCCCCTTCTTCCGCTCTACGGAAGCGGGGCCATTATCATGCTGTGGCTGTCCCTGCCTGTTCAGGGCAACTTATTTCTGGTATTTCTCTTTGGTATGCTGGGTGCTTCCGCTTTGGAATACGTGACCGGTTATGCCATGGAGCGTCTGTTTAAGATGAAATACTGGGATTACAGCAACAATCCATTTAATTTAAACGGTTATGTCTGTCTTACCAACTCCATCGCCTGGGGATTTCTTACCCTATTGCTGACGGAAGTTATTCACCTTCCCTTAGAATGGCTGGTCCTTCGCCTAAACGGGACAGTGTGCATCATCCTTGTGATTATAGTCGGCATCATTTTTGTCACGGATGCCATACGCTCCACTAAGGAAGCCTTAGACCTTGGCCGCATCCTGGAAACCATGACTAAATTAAAGTCCGAACTGGATGAGGTGCAGGTGCAGATATCCCTGTTAAAGGCTGAAACAGCTCAAAAGGTATCCGACATAAAAACGGAGACAATTCAGATGGCAACCAGTTTAAAGGACGGCACCAAGGTAAAGATTTCTTCTCTGAAGGCCGAAACTGCCAGTGCATTAAAAGAATCTGCTTTGGTGGAACGCCTTCAGTCACTAACGGAAACCAAAGAGAAATTGACCGGACGTTTGACCTCTTATCGAAAGGGAATTCTCCGCCGGAACCCTACCGCTTCATCCCGGCTGTTCGGTGAGGCATTAAGGGAATTAAAAGAATATTCCAAAAAATACAAAAAGTCATAACATTATATACAGATTATACAAAAACGGAGCCTGGCTAAAAGCCCGGCTCCGTTTTTATTTTATTAAAATTCTTACATCATCTTATCTACCATAGCCATAACAGCCTCTCCCAGCTTTGCAGACCGTTCATCTGCATCCGCCATAGATTCACCCTTTATGCCATAGTAAAACTTAATTTTGGGTTCCGTTCCCGAAGGCCTTACACACAGCCACGCGTCATCCGTCAGATCGTAATAAAGCACATCAGACTGTGGAAGTCCGGTAGGACCGGTTTCTCCGGTATTCATATCCTTAACGGTATCAAGCTTATAATCCCTTGCAGAAAGGACTTGATATCCGCCAACTTCTGTTGGAGTTTCCCTGCGCATGGTTTCCATAATCGCACGGATCTTTTCCTGACCCTCAATGCCTTTTAAGCCGATGGCCTTCACCGCATCTTTATAATAGCCATATTTTTCATACATGGCAATCATGGCATCCCACAGGGTCATGCCCTTTGTCTTATAATAGGCTGCAGCCTCACACAAAGCAACCGTAGCAGAAATGGCATCCTTATCACGGGCATAGGTTCCGATCAGACATCCATAACTTTCTTCCAGGCCGAACATATAGGTTCCGTATCCGGTAGCCTCTTCTTTTAGAATCTGCTGTCCGATGTATTTAAAGCCGGTTAAAACCTCAATAAGCTCGCAGTTATAAGCCTTAGCCACTGCATCCACCAGATTCGTGGTAACAATGGACTTGACTACCTGTCCATCAGCGGGGATTGCTCCTCTCTCCTTCTTCTGGCTAAGCACATACTCGCACAGAAGAGAACCGGACATGTTGCCGGTCAAGGGGATGTACCCGCCGGATTTCTCATCCTTTACATACACCCCAAGACGGTCAGCATCCGGGTCGGTTGCCAGAACCAGATCCGCATCCTTTTCCTTTGCAAGGGCAAGGCCCAGTAAAAAGGCTTCCTCTGCTTCAGGATTGGGATAGCTGACCGTAGGGAAGTCACCATCTGGAAGCTCCTGTTCAGGAACCACATACACATGGGTAAAGCCGATTTCTTTTAATGCTCTTCTTGCGGGAAGATTGCCTGTACCATGAAGAGGAGAATAGACAATTTTAATATCATTCTGCATCTGGTCAATGGCATCCTGGTTTACTACCTGAGCCTTTACGTGAGCGATATATTTATCATCCAAAGCAGCTCCGATGATCTCATATTTACCTGATTCCTTTGCAGCTTCCACAGTAGTCGTCTTAACCGTTGAAATATCCGTGATATTTAAAACCTCTGCGGTCACCCCTTTGTCATGAGGAGGAGTAAACTGGGCGCCATCCTCCCAGTATACCTTGTATCCATTATACTCCGGAGGGTTGTGGCTGGCCGTAATGTTAATACCGGCAATACAGCCCAACTCTCTTACAGCAAAAGAAAGCTCCGGTGTTGGACGTAATGATTCGAATTTATATGCTTTGATCCCATTGGCTGCCAGCGTAAGCGCTGCCTCCTCTGCAAACTCCGGAGACATATGCCGGGAGTCATATGCAATGGCTACACCCTTATCAGTGCCGCCCTGGCTTTTGATATAATTAGCAAGACCCTGGGTCGCTTTTCTCACTACATAGATATTCATCCGGTTGATTCCGGCGCCGATGATACCTCTTAAGCCGGCGGTGCCAAATTCCAGATCCTGATAGAACCGCTCCTTAATCTCATTCTCATCATTACCGATCCCCCGGAGTTCTTCCTTTGTCGCCTCATCAAAATATGGATTTAAAAGCCATTCCTCATATATACTCCTGTAATCTTTCATAAGCAAAATACTCCTTTCCCTCCTTCACTGTTATGGTTATTATAAATCATAACATGGTAAAAGAAAAGTGCATTTCCATTATTTTGTATCCTGAATGAATCCAGCGAATGTTCTTTCAACTTTGAATTCGTGACAGGAAAAGATTCCGCAGGGGCTGCTGAATCTCTAAATCCTTTAGCTTTTCAATATTCCGTGCGGGAATCCAGGCTTTGTTTGCATTATAATAAAAGTTAATCTGCTTCCAGTATTTTTCAGGATATAAAAATAAATAGTAAAGGCATATCCTGTCTGCATCCGAAATAGGGAGAATCTTTGTATAAGTTTCCAGCATGGCCATACCAAGCTTTAAATTCCAGTCATGCTTTTCCATGGCTTTCCGCATGAAATGATATAAGTCCTCCATTTGCATACCCTTGTGCATACGGTTGAATTCCACGATAGCCACATCATGAAAACACATCAGGACGTGGTGCTGGTTTAAGTCCCCGTGACACAAATATTCCTCACTGTTCCCCCGGTTTTCATAAAAGCCTGCCATCCCTTTGCAGGCTTCCATGGCCTGTTCGAAAAATATATCATAATTACCCATGACACACAGCTCAAACTCAGACTTTTTTCGCTTATTTCGGATGAACGTGCGGGCACGTATTAACTCCCTGTTATGGCGTTCCATTTCCTCAGCCGGCTGCTGCACCAAAATGGACCCCAGATTCCATTCCTCTTTGAAATCAATCCGCCGCAGCACTTTATGTAAAGAAGCAATTTGTTCGATGGCGCATAATACCTCTTTGCTATCCTTCAAATTGCATTCCCGATCTGCATACCAGTCTTTAACAATCCACCGGGATCCATCCTCGGCACTGGAGAGGAGTTCACCATCTTTATTCCTGACGTAACGGTCCACTTTTAAGCGGCATGATTCTTTCATCTGTGAAAATACCTGATCTTCAAATTCCAGGCGCTTTAAGGTTCCTTTATATTCCCGAAGCAGTTTAAGCCCCTGATCCGTCTCACACAGCCAGGCGCCCCGGCCGCGTTTCACATCCAGAATTTCAAGCTCATACTGCGAAAGCACCTCTGTGTATTTCTCGTTCACAACCACCCCTCCAACTCTTAGCTAATCAGCTACTTCTAGGGTATGAAGAGGTGGAAAAAAATATGCAAAATCCGGTGCAAAGTTATACGTGCCTTAGCCTTGTTCCTTTATAAATTGTTCTGCAGATTTCATCAGATATTCCCTGTTATTGCATTCCGGCTTTTCCAGGACAAGCTGGAACAAACGGTTAAGCACCGTTCCCATCTCAGGCCCCGGTTTCATACCTGCATCGATCAATTCCCTGCCGGTAACGGCCATGTCCTTTAGGCGGATACAATCCCCGGCCCTTAAGATTTCCTCGGAATACTGCTCCACCATTTCTAATCTGTTTTTATAGGATGGATGGCAGAATACCTTCTGAAACCACAGAAGGTCCTTAAAAAGCTCCGGGGATAGGGTGCTCATAACCTGCCGGATGGCAGGTTTGTGAGCTGAAATCTCTGTCTTCCACAGGCTGACCAGAGTCTTTGTCTGATAGATGGTATCATTATCCAGCTTTAGCTCCTTAAGGATCCTTACCGCATCCTCAGGTTCTTCAAGCCTTAAAAAGCCGGACCAGCGCATGTGCTTTACAGGGAGCAGCTCGGTAAATCTTTCCGATTCAAAAGGCTGCTTTCCCGCAGCTTCAAAATGCTTTGAGATATAAGGGCCAATTCCATTTTCATATACATCCTTAAGCCTTCCGGGGTGATCAGAAAGGAGGAGCTTTGTAAGCTCCACCTGAATCCGCTCTTTGCTGACTTTCGCCATGTTGGGGGCTATAACAGAAATTGCCGCCCTTGTCTCTGCTTCCATGTCAAAACCCAGCTGGGCAGAAAAACGGATGGCCCTAAGGATCCTTAAGGCATCCTCAGTAAACCGGTCAAGTGGGTTTCCCACGCAGCGGATGACCCGGCCCTCCAAATCCTTTACCCCGTCAAATGCATCCACCAGCCCCTCCCGGTCGCTGTATGCCATGGCATTGATGGTAAAATCCCGGCGTTTTAAATCTTCCAGTAAGTTTCCCGTAAATTCCACGGATTTGGGGTGGCGTCCATCCTCATACTCTCCGTCTATTCGGTATGTGGTCACTTCATAACCTTCATGGTCAATAAGTACCGTAACCGTACCGTGCTGGATTCCCGTATCAACCGTTCTATTAAATATTTCCTTAACCTGTTCGGGCTTTGCTGAGGTTGTGATATCCCAGTCTTCCGGCTGCCGGCCTAACAGGCTGTCTCTCACGCAGCCTCCCACCACATAGGCTTCAAAGCCGCTGGTATTCAGTTGTTCGATGATCCTCCTCGCCGCCTCCGGAACCTGAATCTTTATCACCTTTTTTACCTCCTGTTTTCCTACCTTGCCGGTTTTAATACGCTCTGCCCCAGTAAACCATCTTGACTGCAGGCTTTCCGCAGCATACACAGGTATCGGCCAGCGTTTCCTGCTTAAATGGCATACAGCGGGATGTTGCTCCTGTAATCTCTTTGATCTTATCCTCACATTCCTGGGATCCGCACCACATAGCCTTTACAAAGCCCGGTTTTTCTTCTACAGTTTTAACAAAAGTATCCATATCCGTTGCCTCGAAGGTATGGACATCCCGGTGGATTCTAGCTCGTTCTAACATATCATTTTGGATTGTTTCTAAAAGCTCGCCTACCTTACTGGCTATCTCATCTAAGGATACGGTAATCTTCTCATGGGTATCACGGCGTACTAAAACCGCTTGGTTTTCTGAAATATCTCTCGGACCGATTTCCACACGAACCGGAATACCACGCATCTCGGATTCGCTGAACTTCCAGCCTGGGCTCTTATCGGAATCGTCAACTTTAACTTTATAATTAGAAAGAACTTCTTTTAACTCATAAGCCTTATCAAGAACACCCTCCTTCTGCTGCTGAACCGGAACGATGATCACTTGGGTTGGAGCAATTCTTGGAGGAAGCACAAGACCGTTGTCATCGCCATGAACCATGATAATGGCTCCGATCAGCCTGGTGGTCATGCCCCATGAGGTCTGATGAACATACTGGAGTTTATTTTCCTTATCAGAATACTGGATATCAAAGGCTTTTGCAAATCCGCTTCCAAAGTTATGGCTGGTTCCTGACTGAAGGGCTTTGCCGTCATGCATCAAAGCCTCGATGGTATAGGTTGCCTCTGCTCCTGCAAATTTCTCTTTATCGGTCTTCTGGCCACGGATAACAGGCATTGCAAGAACTTCCTCACAGAAATCTGCATATAAATGAAGCATCTGCTCTGTCCTCTCCTCAGCCTCTTGTGCAGTAGCATGAGCGGTGTGACCTTCCTGCCATAAAAACTCTCTGGAACGTAAAAACGGTCTGGTAGTCTTTTCCCAGCGTACCACGGAACACCACTGGTTATAAAGCTTTGGCAGATCCCGGTAAGACTGAATATCCCTGGAGTAAAAATCACAGAACAGGGTTTCAGAAGTTGGTCTGACGCAAAGTCTTTCCTGTAAAGGCTCTAAGCCTCCATGGGTTACCCAGGCAACTTCAGGAGCGAATCCCTCGACATGGTCTTTTTCCTTTTGAAGTAGACTCTCCGGAATAAACATAGGCATGTAAACGTTTTCAACTCCTACTTTCTTAAACCTTCTGTCAAGCTCGCTTTGGATGTTTTCCCAGATGGCATATCCTGCCGGTTTTATAGCCATGCAGCCTTTCACGCTGGAATAGTCGATTAATTCCGCTTTCTTTACAACATCCGTATACCATTGAGCGAAATCCACCTCCATGGATGTAATCGCTTCTACTAATTTCTTTTCCTTTGCCATAACAATTCTCCTTCCTATTTCATACCCAAGCTTTTGGGGCATAATGGGTGATTTCATAAAAATAAAAAGAGCCATCCGTTCCCTGAAAAGGGACCGAACAGCTCGGCGGTGCCACCCAATTTAGCCATGGACAATGCCATGACTCACTTTTTTATCCGTTAACGCAGGAACTGCGCCGCAGTTTGCTGCGGGACTCCGAGGTAGGTTGGGTTATGAGTGGTATAAAGGCCTTCCAGCAAACGGCCTTCTCTCTGGGATACATCATCACCTACTGGTCCTCTTCAACGTCTAATTACTTCATTATAATAAAAGATTGTATGGTTGATTTTACGTTATTTGCAAATGTTTGTCAAGTGGGTCCAGGCTTGTCTGCCAAAGTATTTCATTCATTCCTCCGGATCCAGACTTTCCTTTCCGTCATGACAGCACCAGCCCTCATACACCTCTACAATATCTTCCACAATCAATAAGCCGATAGGGCCAAGAATAAATCCCAAAAGTCCGAAGAGCTGAAGTCCTACGTACATGGAAGCAAGGGTTTCTAAAGGCGTGAGGCCAACCTGTCCCCCCATGATCTTGGCTTCCATGATCTCTCTTAAAAAATAGCAGATCACATAAATGATGATCAGACCGATTCCATACTTCCAGTTTTTGTTGATCATGGAGAATAGGGCCCACGGAAAGAGCACTGTCCCGGTCCCAAAAATCGGAAGCGCATCAAGAAGACCGATCCCGATCCCGAATAAGATAAAATAGGGATTTCCCAGTAAAAACAATCCCGACGAACAAACCACCATGGTAAACAGCATGATAGCCGCCTGAGTCTTTAACCAGGCGCTTCCCACTGTTGTAAGCCGTCTGCCTAACATGGCATATTCAAAGCGGAACATGGAATTATCCCGCCTTTCCCGGATGTCATCCATTTCCTGAAGGGACAGGACTGTGGCAATAAGCAATATGATGATGATAACGGTTGCCTGAACGATCCATTTCATAATGGTCATAGAATTTACCATGAGAAAGGGCATGATCCTGCTTCTAATGGCAGTCTGCCCTCCCGCAATAATATCCCTTACTATTTCTACCGCATATCCGTCAGGAAGCTTTAAAAAACGCTCCGCAAAAGAACAGTTATCCATAAGCCAATGATCCATGCCTTCCAGGATTGCAGGAAGATTTTGAAGCAAAAGCCTGGCTTCCATAAGCAATTTTCTTCCCCCCACATAAAAAAGGATTCCCAGGGCAATCATAAATAGTATGATCTCTACTCCGCCGATAACTGCCAGGGGAATGGAAATCACCTTTCCCTTTACAATGAAGCGGGTCTTTTTCTCGATCCAAAGGGCAGAAGGCCGTAGAGAAAGGGCAAATACATATGCAATCAAAAAGGGAATCACAAGGGGCAGCAGATAACGAAAGCTTAGATACACTGCCCCTGTAACTCCCAATATTAATAATGTTTTCTTCAGTTTCCTGCTCGGTTTCACCATGGACTCACCTGTTTCTGATTTGTACTTCTTTTGTACAATCATTATTATGAACCGACTGGGTAAAAAATATGCGGAAACGGATTAGTAAAAAATTCCAAACATATCAAAGGCTTCTCCCTTGGGACTCACCGTAAAGTTCAGTCTTTTCTTTGTCACGGGATGAAAAAACGATAGGCTGTAAGCAAATAACGCCACATTACCGCTTGCAGTACTTTTTTGAACCTTGGGATTATATTTCCGGTCGCCCCATAGGGGTGTGCCGTGGCCCGCCATCTGCACCCGGATCTGATGGTGGCGGCCGGTTTTTAATGTGATCTTTGTCAGGCTGCATCCCTCATTCCCGATGTTTTTGTTTTCCACAACCTGATAATGGAGCTCTGCAAGTTTTGCACCTTTTATCCCCTTATCCACAATTCTAGAACAATTATTTTTTCCGTCTTTCCACAAATAATCCACGTAAGCGCCAAAGTTTTCCACAGGTTTTCCACAAACCACTGCGTAATAAATTTTCTCCATTTGATGCCTAGAAACCTGACTGCTTAAAGACTCTGCGGCTCCTTTGGTCTTTGCATACACCATGACGCCTCCAACCGGCTTATCCAGCCTGTGGATAACTCCTACGTAAGGCTCCCCTTGCTTTGGGGATAACGTGTTGATATGTTTCTTTACCTCGCTGACCATGTCCGGTTCAAAGGACCTTGCAGTTTGGGATTCTATTCCCACTGGTTTTTCCACCACCAGTATCTCTTCATCTTCGTATAGTATGTTAAGATCCATGTCTCGTTTTACTCCTCTTTCTTCCAAGCCTCCATCATGGCTTCCACAGAGCGGCTCATCTCTGTGCTGAAATCAGAATTCCATTTGCGTTTGCAAAAAGCCTTGATCCAGCGTTCAAAGTCTTCTTCCCTGCCCTGAGTATTTATAATCTCCCGGGAAAATTCCTCGGGGCTTAAACGGCGGTAGGCATTCGTGGACACCACAGCCTCAGGCCTAAGCCGCTCCGGTTTTTTTCTCTCCTGCTGCTGCCTGGACGGATATCCAAAGACCACCATTGCCGCAGGAACCGCATACTTGGGAAGGCCGAACAAATCCCTGTGGGTTTCATACTGCTCCATAATATCCCCAATGTAACAGGAGCCTATGCCCATGGATTCTGCCGCCACAACCGCATTCTGAGCGGCTATAAGGGCATCGTCACAGGCCAGCAAAAGATCTCCGAGCCCGGGATGGCGAACCTCTTCTTCATAGTGGCAGAACAGCTCGTACCACTTCTGATAATCTGCTACAAAAACCAGCACAAGGGGCGCTTTTGCAATAAATGGCTGGTTGTCACAGGTTACTGATAGAATTTCCTTTCGCTCCTGGTCCGTCACATCAATAATGGAATACAGGGTCATATTTCCGGCCGTAGGTGCCTGAAGGGCCGCTTCTATAATAGCTGCTTTTTTCTCCGGTTCAATGGCCCGGTCCTCATATACCCGGACGGATTTTCTTTCTATAAGCTCTTTTATCGTCTGATTCATAAGGCAGTCATACCTTCCTTTTTATAGTTTTCATTTTATCTATCCATTATATTTTATTGTTTCAATTATGGCAAACACCTTTTTATAATTTTATCTTCAAAAACTGTTGCATTTTTTTCGTACAGAGTGTATAGTAAATAAAAATGCAATACATAGTATTGATTACTACATCAAAAGTTTATATTTTCTACAAGGAGGTTTTCCATGGAAATAAAAATTAAAGATCCGGTCAGTGCCCTCACACATTTTATCGCTATGATGCTGGCGCTTATAGCCGCAATACCACTGCTTATTAAGGCTTCTTCCGACGGAAGCCTCCACCTGGCCGCCTTAACGGTTTTCATCATCAGTATGGTCTTTCTTTACGCCGCCAGCACCATTTACCATACTCTTGATATCTCACCGAAGATTAACCGTCTGCTGAAAAAGATAGATCATATGATGATTTTCATCCTGATTGCAGGAACGTATACGCCAATCTGTCTGATCGTTCTGGGAGATAAGACCGGCTGGAGCTTACTTGCTCTGGTTTGGGTCATTGCCATTTCAGGAATTATCATAAAAGGCTGCTTTATTATGTGTCCCAAATGGTTTTCATCAAGCCTTTACATTGCCATGGGCTGGGTCTGCATTCTGGCATTTTCAAAGATTACGGAAACCCTTTCCTCTGCCGGATTTCTCTGGCTCCTTGCCGGAGGCATTATCTACACCATAGGCGGCATCATCTATGCCCTGAAGCTTCCTCTTTTCAATTCCAGGCATAAAAGCTTCGGATCCCATGAGATCTTCCATCTTTTCGTCATGGGCGGAAGTCTATGCCATTATATCTTGATGTACCATTTTGTTGCATAACACCGAAAAAACCGTCAGTACCGCACACTCGCGGCCTTGACGGTTTTTCTCATACAATCTCTCCCATCAGTTTCAGCTTGTCCTTCCTGGAAAGTTTTTTAATAGCAGCTTCCCTCCGCATGGCTTCTTCCTTTGTGGAAAACTCCTCCCAATAAGCCAGAACCACAGGTCTGCGGGCTTTTGTGTATTTGGCTCCTTTTCCCTGATTGTGGGCTATTAAACGTTTCTCTAAATGGTTTGTCCAACCGCAGTATAGTGTATCATCTGCACATCTTAAAATATAGGTATAGTTCATGTTCTTTCTTCTCCGGTATAGGGAAATCAGGGTATGTAAACGGTAATAACGCCTTGCAATACGTCACTACCGTCCAGGGTAACCTGTCATCTATCTTAAGCACCAGCTGGATGCGTTTTGGCGCCATCGATGGTTGAAGCTATAGCTTAGCTATAGTATATTATATAACAGGGCAAGCTGATATGTGAATAGCAATCTTTATCATACCCTTTTTTAAAAAAATCATTCAAGGACATAATCAATTATGCCAGGCAAAAGCGATCCCTTCTGCCTGGCATTTTCATGAAGAAAACTATGCCATTTCCTTCACAAGAATCAACCGGTCACCCGGTCTTACTGATTTATCCGTCAATCCATTGGTCGCTATGATGGTATCAATGGTCGTATGGAACTTTTTAGCGATATTCCAAAGAGAATCTTCAGGCTGTACAATATATCCCACGATTCCGGGAAGCTTCTGCAGGTTATTTAGATCCATAGGGGATTCCAGTGCATTTGTGATAATCTGCTCGCGGATCGGCTGTAAGGCTAGTAAGTCAAGGGAAATGGTTGCCTTCACTTCAACAGTTCCTCCGCCCATCATAACCGCATTAAGCTGTTCTAAGCCGGGATTTAGCTGGCAAACCGTCTGCTCATTGATTCCCGGGGCTTCAATCAGGAAATGGAAGGGAATATCTTCCACGGTTGACTGGATCGGCTGGGCATCGTCAGAAGCCATGTAAAGGATCCGCACCTCTAATACGCCTTCCACATGAAGTCCGTCCTCCTTGATTTCTGTGTCATCGATTTTAACTGTCCCCTCACTGTGGCATATCTGAAGAATCCGGTCCGCCTGATCCAGGCTGATCTTTTCTACTACCTTGCACCTGCTCATATTTTTCGTCAGGATCTTATCAAAAAGAGCTTCCTCCGTCTGCAGCGTCAGTTCCCTGTTGGTGGAATATATGTCGCTGAGCAGTTCCATATTTTCTTCCTTGTAAAGCTTCATATCCAGCTCAAGAACCGAATCCATATCCATTTCCCGCATCTCGCCGTCAGCATCCGGTTTTGCCTCAATATCCTTATGGATTATGTGGACCGTAACCAAAGGAACCATATCCTCAGTCATATCCGGAACAGACAGTTCCCCTGAAAACGGAATGCTTTCCTCAACCCACTGGATCGGTGCGCCTTCCCCTTCTCCCTGGTAAATAACAAAGACTAACTGTTCCCCGTCAAGCATCATCTTTCCATCCATGGGCCTTAAGGAGACGCCTCTTAACTTCATTTCGGTCCATAAAATATGATCAATGTTTGGCTTGTTTCCTGACAAGGTAACCGTATCCTTGATACGGAACGTATCCTTGTGGCGGAGGGCTATGGATGCAACATCCAGATTGCGGCGGAGGGTCTCCACCATGGGCACATCTATTGCCGTGCCTCCCGTGTCCACTTCCACGGCAGCGTTTATATCACTGGCAGTTTCCACCTTCACCTTAAGTGATACAATCGATTTTACGCTCAGCTTCCTGGAATTAATAAGCCCCGCGTTTAAATCCTCAAGATCCCATCCCAGCTGGACGTAATCCTTTTCATCCAGTCCGGGAACATTGATGGGCTCCTCAAAGTTAATGTTTCCTGAAAGGGTCTGAAGCCCTCCTTCCGCACCCCGGAAAAGATTCATAAAATCCAGCTTGCCCCGGACCATGACCCGTTCTGTCTGAACCTTTACGGAATCAATGGTAATATCGCCGGAACTTAAAATAATCTGATCCACATCATCCATACTGTCCGGGACGATGAAGTCATCGTCAAGAGTAATCTGAGACGTGGCATATCCTTTCCAACGATTCATATGTATGTTTTTCTTCACCAGCTCCAACATAAAAATGCACCTGCCTTACCTTCTTTATTCCTTTAAGAAAGTTTATGCAGGTGCATGTTTCATTATACTTTTTTTGTTATCATTCCCGGACTTCCTGAAATACAAGAGAGTTTTAGCCCTTCTATTCCTCAATTTTCCCCTCCAAAGATGCCTCCGCCTGATCGGAGTGATCTTTTTCCCGATAGGAAGACAGCTCTGCCCGCAGCTTAGACAGCGTTTCTTCCAATTCCTTGACCCGCTCTTCCATCTTGCAGTAATGATCCATGGTCACCAGATTGCTTTCCTTCTTGGGAAGGGGCACACCATCGATCTTAATCGGGCGGGCGGGAATTCCGGCCGCTGTCGCATTGCTCTCCAAAGGCTTTAAAAGCACGGCATTTGCCGCTATGGTACAATTATCTCCTACGTCAAAGGAACCCAGAATCTTAGCTCCTGCTCCTACGGTCACATTATTTCCAAGAGTTGGATGGCGCTTTCCCTTATTAAGTCCCACGCCGCCTAACGTCACTCCCTGGTAAATGGTACAATTATCCCCTACTACTGTTGTTTCTCCAATCACCACTCCGCTGCCATGGTCAATTAAAATCCCATGCCCCAGCTGTGCACCGGGATGAATCTCGATCAGCGTAAAAAACCTGGCCAGTTGGGAAATAAACCTGGCTAAAAAAAACATCTTGTGCTGGTAGAACCAGTGGGCAAAGCGATGCCAGATCAATGCATGAACTCCCTGATAGAGCAAAAGCACTTCAAGCTTACTTCTGGCCGCCGGATCCCGCTCTTTTACTGCCGTAACATCAAGCCATATATCCTTTAATATCATATTATCCTTCCTTCTCCTTACTGCCTACTCTTATTTGAAGTAGTATATCATATGACAGCTTAAGAAAAAAGGGGAATTTTACGTTTTATCGCCCACAAAAACAGCCGTCCCGCTTTTGCCATATGCGGAACGGCTATTTCAACTTCTTTTTTACTGAAACACTACCGGAAGCTCTGACATCTCCGTTTTAATGACGATGAAGGGATAAGAGGGCTCCGTCCCCGTATTCTCTCCCTTTTCCGGGCCGATTAGTTCCGTATCCAGGACAATGGAATTATCTGTCAGGTAAAGATCGTTTACTGCGATGCTATATCCCCCGCCGGCCTGCTTTCCGAAACCAACCACTATGTAAAGGTTCTTATCATCGCTGTAAGTCAGCTTAAAAGGTGACTGCTGCTTCTCCGCAATGATCTGCCTGAGTTCCTGCGGAATATCCGCGTCAGCAACCACGGTAAATTCCAGATCCCGCACTTTATCGCCGTTGTCCTTGTTTAAATTACACCCGCTCAACGTACGTACTACCAGTACCCACATGGCCAGGCCGAAAAAAATCATCCATTTTCTGCTTAACAGTCTCTTCATAGCACACTCCCCAACTTATTAATTATTACTATATATATGGGGAGACAACAGATTTTATGAAGGAATTTACGCTTATTTAAGTACTGGGATCTAAATTACCAGCAGGTCCACGCTCTTACCTCCCTGTGATTCCCCCGTACATTTCCGGCCTGCGGTCACGGAATAGCCCCCAGTTTCTCCTGTCAGTCATCATCTGATCCAGATCAAAGGAAGCGCATATCACGCCTTCTTCCTCCCTGCCCATAGATGCAATGACAGCCCCGGTATTATCTGTAATAAAGGAGGAGCCATAAAATTTAAGAGAAGAGCTTTGATTCCCGTTTGACTGACTGGGAACAACGGATTCCACTCCAATCCGGTTAGCCGCTAAAACCGGAATGATATTCGATGCGGCGTGTCCCTGCATGCAGCGCCTCCAGTGCTCCATGCTGTCACATTCCAGGATGGGCTCACTTCCTATGGCAGTGGGATATAAGATCAGCTCTGCTCCCTGTAACGCTAAGCACCTCGCTGTCTCCGGGAACCACTGATCCCAGCAGATCCCTATGCCGATTTTCCCATACATGGTATCAAATACTTGAAAACCGGTATCTCCGGGAGTGAAATAAAACTTCTCCTGGTAGTAATGATCATCGGGGATATGAGTCTTCCGGTATATTCCAAGATTTGCCCCATCTCCGTCAAGAACTGCCACTGAATTAAACATGGTATTTCCTGACCGCTCATAAAAGCTGATGGGAAGCACCACTTTTAGCTCAGCCGCAATCCCGGCGAAATGCTTGACCGCCTGGTTTTCCTCCGCCGGTTCTGCATATTCATAATAATCATACTGCCTTTCCTGGCAGAAGTATTGCCGTTCAAACAGCTCCGGAAGGAGAATGACCTTAGCCCCTTCCCCTGCTGCCTGCCTTACCAGTCTTTCGGCATTTGCAATATTCTTATTAACGTCATCGCAGCACCTCACCTGAACTGCCGCTACTGTTATCTCTCTCATAAAATTCTCCTTCCGGTATCTTTAACTACAACGGAATTTGTTGTGTAATGCAGTGAATATTCCCGCCTCCCACAATAATATCTCTTGCAAACACCGGATAGATCTTCCTCTCCGGGAAGCACTCCCCTAATATCCGTACCGCCACTGAATCATGAACATCCCCAAACTGGGGAACAATCACTCCTCCATTGGATATATAAAAGTTTACATAGCTGGCAGCCAGGCGCTCTCCTGCCTCCCTCTCATCCTCTCCCGGTTCAAAGGAAAGGCCGGAAAGTTCCTCCTCTGTAATGCGGACCGGTTCTTTCGGTATGGGGAGCTTGTGAATCTTAAAATGCCGTCCTGCTGCATCTGTTTCCTGTTCCAGTATCCTTAAATCAGCCAGGGACATTTCATACTGAGGATCGTCCTCATCATCCGTCCAGGCCAACACCACTTCCCCCGGCCGGACAAACGCGCAGACATTATCCACGTGCTCATTGGTTTCATCCTGATAGATGCCTGCTTTCAGCCAGATAACCTTAGCAGCCCCAAGATAACATTTCAGCTGCTCTTCAATCTGGGGTTTAGAAAGAGACGGATTCCGCCCGGTGCTCAAAAGGCAGGCTTCTGTTACCAAAAGCGTACCTTCCCCATCCGAGTGAATGGAACCTCCCTCCAATACAAAATGCTTTGCATCGTAAACGGGATAGTTAAAAAGTTCACAGAAACGCCCTGCAAGAAGGTCGTCCTTTTGCCAGTCAGAATACAACCCGTCAAAAGTACCTCCCCAGGCATTGAACTGCCAGTCGATTCCCCTGATCTTACGTTCCTTATTGACCACAAAGGTTGGTCCCACATCTCTTGCCCATGCGTCGTCGGATTCCATGCCAATCACCTGGATCCGGTCCGACAGCATCTCTCTGGCGCATTCCTTCACATCAGGCTCAGCCAGCATGATCACCTGCTCGCTGTCTGCAATGGCCTCCGCAATTTCGGCAAAGGCTTTCCTTGCCTTCCCAGCCCCAAAGGGCCAGGAGCCGGGCCGCTTGGGCCAGATCATGATACAGCCCCGATGAGGCTCAAATTCCCCCGGCATATAAAATCCATCTGCCGCCGGGAAGCTTTTTAATTTTTCCATAGTTTGTCTCCTGATGAATCTTGGGGATATGCTTGTAACTCCTAAGCCAGCCTGTTCTTAAAATCCTCATAGCCGAACCTTTTTACGACACGGCAGTCTCCACCTTGATCCATGATAGCGATGGCAGGAAGGGGCATTCCGTTAAAGGTGTTGTTCTTCACCATGGAATAGATGGCCATATCCATAAAATACAGCTTATCCCCAGGCTTTATCTCTCTGTCAAAGGAATAGTCACCAATCACGTCCCCTGCCAGGCAGGTACAGGAAGACAGCCGGTAGGTAAAAGCCTTTTCTTCCGGTTCTCCGCTGTCCTTTAAAGGCGGCCGGTACGGCATCTCCAGCACATCAGGCATATGGCAGGCTGCGGAAGCATCAAGGATCAAAGTCTTTATTCCGTTTTCCACCACATCCATAACCTCTGTCACCAGATACCCGGCTTGAAGTGCCACAGCTTCTCCAGGTTCCAGATAAATCTGAAGACCATACTTCTCCTGCATTCTCTTAATGCAGGCTTCTAACAGCCCGATATCGTAGTCCTCCCTGGTAATATGATGTCCTCCGCCCATGTTAAGCCAGGACATTCCGGATAAATACTTCCCGAACTTTTCCTCAACGGCATCCAGTGTCTTTTCTAAATCATCGGAATTCTGCTCACATAAGGTGTGGAAATGGAGCCCTGATATCCAGGGCAGCCACTCCTCCTTAAAGTTGTCAATGGATACGCCAAGCCTTGAACCCGGCGCACATGGGTCATAGATTTCATGACCTTCCTGGGTGGAACACTGTGGATTAATCCTGATCCCGGCATTTACACCGCCTAAAACATTTTTATACTTTTCCAGCTGGGAAAAGGAATTAAATACAATATGATCACAGATCTTTACCAGCTCATTAAAATCCTCTTCCTTATACGCAGGGGCAAAGACGTGGTTTTCAAGTCCCATCTCCTCTTTCCCCAGCCTGGCCTCAAAAAGCCCGCTGGCCGTAGTTCCGTCAAGATACTTGCCGATGAGAGGGTACTCCGCAAAGCAGGAAAATGCCTTCTGTGCCAGCAGGATCCTGCACCCGGTATTTTCTTTTACCTGCTTCAGGATTTTTAAGTTTTTCTCCAGCCTCTCCTCGTCGATCACATAGCAGGGGGTTTTTAGCTCGTCGATCCTCATTTTTTCCCTATCTCCATACAGTAACAGTTTCCGGGTCCTCACATACCACCCATGGAAGCCCCCATTTGTTTAAAGCCTCCATATAGGGATCCGGATCAAACTCTTCCACATTAAATACTCCAGGCTTCTTCCACTGGCCGGTTAATACCATCAGGCTTCCGATCATGGCCGGAACTCCGGTGGTGTAGGAAATCGCCTGGGATTCCACCTCTTTATAGCATTCCTCATGATCGCATACGTTGTAAATGTAAATGGTCTTTTCCTTTCCATCCTTTACTCCTGTAAAGATACATCCAATGTTGGTCTTTCCTTTGGTTCTGGGACCAAGGGATGCAGGGTCAGGAAGCAGGGCCTTTAAAAACTGGATGGGCACGATTTCCTGTCCGTTAAATTCTATAGGAGAAGTAGAAAGCATACCTACATTTTCCAGGCACTTCATATGGGTTAAATAGCTCTGTCCAAAGGTCATGAAGAAACGGATCCTCTTCACTCCAGGAATGTTCTTAGCCAGGGATTCGATCTCCTCATGGTGAAGCAGGTACATGTCCTTTTCCCCAACCTCCGGGAAATTGTATTTGGATTTGATCTCAATGGGCTCTGTCTCGATCCAGCGGCCATCTTCCCAGTATGAACCATTGGAGGACACTTCTCTTAAGTTAATTTCCGGATTAAAGTTGGTTGCAAAGGGATAACCATGATCCCCACCGTTACAGTCTAAAATATCAATGGTATGAATCTCGTCAAAATAGTGCTTTAAAGCATACGCAGAAAATACGCTGGTAACTCCAGGGTCGAACCCACTTCCAAGGAGTGCGGTAATCCCTGCGTTCTCAAAGCGCTCCTTGTAATCCCACTGCCAGGAATAATCAAAAAGGGCGGTAAATCCAAGCTCTTCACAACGCTTCTCATAGATCGCTCTCCACTCCTGATCATCCGTATTCTCAGGCTCAAAATTAGCGGTATCAATGTAATCTACCCCAGTTGCAAGACAAGCATCCATGATGGTTAAATCCTGATAGGGAAGAGCCACATTCAGTAAGGCATCCGGCTTATAATCTTTTATAAGGGCGATAACCTCTTCTACATGATCTGCATCAACCCTGGCAGTCTCTATCCTTGTTTTTGTTGTCCCCGCAAGCTTATCCTTTAAGGCATCACATTTCTCCTTTGTCCTGCTTGCGATACAAATATCTGTAAACACCTCGCTGTTTTGGCAGCATTTCTGGATTGCCACAGAGGCAACCCCTCCACAACCGATAATTAATAATCTGCTCATTCCTTTTCCTCCTCTTTCAGTAGATCTTCCACGTATTTAGGCAGCATGAATGCACCCGTGTGAAGATTGGTTGTATAGTACCAGGTTTCAATTTTTAATTGATTCCATAGTTCTGGTTTAAAATCATTGATGGGATGATACTTTTTTGAAGCAAACCCAAACAGCCAGTAGCCCGACGGGCAGGTGGGAATATGGGCCTGATAAACACGGCTTATGGGGAAGGAACGGAATACCTTCCGGTGCATGCTCCTGCAAGCCGCCTCATCCTCGTCGTAAAAAGGGCTTCCATGCTGATAGACCATAATGCCATCGCTTCGCAGTGCCTTATAGCAGCTGCCGTAAAATTCCTTGGTGAAAAGCCCCTCTGTATGTCCGAACGGATCCGTGGAATCATTGATGATAAGGTCATATTCGTCTTTTTTGCTTCTCAAGAAGCGAAGCCCGTCATCGTAATAAACCTTAACCCTTGGATCAGAAAGGCCGCAGGATACTTCCGGGAAAATGTCCCGGCACACGTCTACAAACAGTTTATCCGTCTCTACCACATCAATGGACTGAATAAACGGGTACTGCAAAAGTTCCTTGGCCACCCCTCCGTCGCCTCCGCCAATGATCAGCACATCCTTAACATTCGGGTGGACTGCCATGGGTACATGGGTCACCATTTCATCGTAAATAAACTCATCCTTTTCAGAAAAAACAATGTCTCCATCCAAAGACACAAACTTTCCAAATTCCTGGGATTCGAACACGTCAATTCTCTGGTATTCACTTTCACCGGAGAATAGCTGTTTATCGATCCGTACCGAAAGCTTCACATTGGACGTGTGAAATTTTGAAAACCATATCTCCATATTTTCCTACCTCTCCCCTTCTTTGACCTGCTCCTTTAATACCATCAGCCGCTCTACCGCCGGATCCTCGGTCCCCTGCATGGAACAGCCCATTTCCCTGGCATAGATGATGTACTCCACGATCTCTTCCGTGATCATCTCTCCCGGCGCCAGGATCGGAATACCCGGAGGATAGCACATGACAAACTCCCCGCTTATCCTTCCTGCAGACTCTCCTACCGGCACGGATACCTTTTGGGAATAAAATGCCTTCTGGGGCGATACCACCACTTTGGGCGCAATGTATTCTCCTGACAGCATACCCGTACGATCCTTTTTGTAAAGACGTTCAATATCCGCCAGTGCTCCCACAAGACGTTCAATATCCTGAATCCGGTCACCGATGGAAATGTAAGCAAGGAGGTTACAGATATCCCCGAATTCAATCTGGATATCATATTCATCCCGAAGGAGGTCATAGACCTCAATTCCTGCCAGACCATTTCCCAGAGTATAAACGGATAGCTTTGTCACATCGTAATCAAATATACTGGTTCCATTGATCAAATCCCTCCCATAAGCGTAGTAACCACCGATGGAGTTGATCTCCCCTCTGGCATATTCCGCCATTTCCACCACCTTTGCAAAGGACTCTTCTCCCCGCAGAGCCAGGTTCCTTCTGGATATGTCAAGGCTTGACAATAGCAGGTAAGAGGCGCTGGTGGTCTGGGTTAGGTTTATGATCTGACGCACATAATCCCCGTTTACTCCCTTGTTTAAAAGGAGAAGGGAACTTTGTGTCAGGCTTCCTCCTGACTTGTGCATGGAGACCGCCGCCATATCTGCCCCTGCTTCCATAGCGGAGACCGGTAACCCCTTTCCAAAATAAAGATGGGTACCATGGGCTTCATCAGCCAGGACCTTCATCCCATGGGCATGGGCCAGCCTGACAATGGAGCGGATATCAGAACAGATTCCATAATAAGTGGGATTGTTAACAAATACCGCCACTGCATCGGGATTTTCCTTAATCGCCTTTTCCACCTGGCTGATCTCCATTCCAAGAGAAATGCCAAGCATACTATTCACCTCTGGGTTTACATAAATCGGAACCGCTCCGCACAATACCAGAGCATTTAAGGCGCTTCTATGGACATTTCTTGGAAGAATGATCTTATCCCCTGCCTTGCAGACAGACAGTATCATGCTCTGTACAGCCGACGTGGTCCCTCCCACCATCAAAAATGCATCTGCCGCTCCAAAAGCATCTGCTGTCAGCCGTTCTGCATCCCGGATCACGGACACCGGATGGCATAAATTATCAAGCGGCTTCATGGAATTTACATCGAGTCCGACACACCGTTCCCCCAAAAGCCGGGCAAGCTCCGGATTTCCCCTTCCCCGTTTATGGCCCGGCACATCAAAGGGTACTACCCTCTTTTTCTGAAATGTTTCAAGAGCTTCATAAATAGGCGCCCTCATCTGATCTTCTTTGTTCATATGGCTCTTACCTCTCCTTGTCACGGGATTGTCACTCCCTCTTTAGTCGCTGAAACGTAAGTGTCGCCTTATTGGCGCAGATTTTTTCATAGCAAAAAGGCAGGTGATTATTCATCACCTGCCTGCAATTTCATGAATGATATTTCCAGTAAGGGCATTATGCCCGTCTTTTATTCATGACAATTATCGTTTCGAGTCTACATAGCAAATATGTTGTCCCTGCTATTATTGATCGTTTCACAAGTGATGTGCTATCGCACGGATTATAAAGTAATCAACTTATAAAATTTGAGCTTTTAACTCAATCAATAATGTGGTTTCCCACGCTCGGCAGCTGACCCGCCTGTCCGTCTGGGCTTAACTTCTTACGAAGTGGTCAATATTTGCATGAAAACGATAATGTCTCTTCATACCGGGGTAAAGAATAACATATTTTACGGCCTCATGTCAATAAAAAATTTTAACTTTTTTAGAAAACAGCCGCTGATGGGAATCCCTATCATTCCCATCAGCGGCTGTTTTTCACTTTTTTGTCCTATTAATTCTTTTTGCTGCACATCTGAAGGCGATGCTGGTACTTCTCTTTGGTGGCAAGGCCGCCTCGTATATGACGCTCGGATTTGTTAATATCAAGGATTACCCTGGCCCGGGCTGCCAGGGACGGATTAATGTGCTCTAAACGGTCCGTAACATCTTTATGTACCGTAGATTTGGAAATCCCAAATTTCTTCGCTGTCTGCCTCACGGTCGCATGATAGTCTATGATGTAGTTGGCGATCGCAACCGCGCGTTCTTCAATATATTCCTTCAAGAAAATCCCCCTGCTAGGACGTTTTTACATACTTATGCAGGAGGAGTAGCAAGTATGAATGGTTATCCCCACTGATTACAGATGAAATTTTTTTCTCTTAATCCGTTTTTTCAGGCGTGTCGCTCTTTAGGAGAATATCATAAAATTCTTCCAGTACCAGATCATTTTCTGTAAGGAATTTCGCCACCGTTTTCCCTACGTAACGGAAATGCTCCGGTTCATAGCGGATGCCTGTAATATTCTCCTTATCCTCGGGATAGCGGAGCACAAAACCAAACCGGCTGCAGTTCTCAGCCAGCCACAGGGCCTCTTTCTGCCCTCCCCGCTCCTCATCAAGATAAAAGTAAGCCTTGGGAGCAATATCCACTGCAAGTCCAGTCTGATGCTCGCTGGTTCCCGGCAAAGCAAGTCTGGCCTTACTTTCATAAAAGGACTGCTGGTAGTCCAGGCCTTCTTCCTGAAGACGCTTGATGCAATCATTGAAAAGCGACTGCTGCCTTTTCAAGTCACGGAATGAAGAATAAATATGAAGCTGATATCCTTCGTTTTCCGCCGCCGCCATCATGTCCTGCAAGTCTTTTGCAATCCGCGCATCCACACTCTGGCCGGGCTGTACTTCAACCAGGTTCACCTTAAACTTCGGGTTAAGCGGATGGGTATCATTGACAAGCAGCAGCTCCCAGGAACTTGTGTCCACCAGTATCTCTCCGTATTTTTTTAAGGAGAGCTGTACCGGTTCCTTCTCCTTAACTGTCTCACTATTCTTAGCCATGTTTGTCTGGTTTTGAAGGGCCACGTTTTCACTGTAAAGCACGTAGCTTTCCTTCACCAGTTTTTTGTTCTGTATCTTAAAACACACGGCCAGACTAATAGGGATTATAATAAGCAGGGTAATCGTTGTAAGTATCAAATGCCGGAAAAACCGTACGCTGCCAAAGTAGGGTTTGCGCCTGCCATTTTTTCTTTTGTTCATCATATTCTCCCTGGCAGCCGTTTATCAATCGTAGGTAGTCATCATACCCTTGATTCTGGCTCCCTGTATAATAGCAAATGCTTTGGCATAAACCTTACCGGTTACGACGGAACTTCCGCCCAGATGAATGGTGTCCTCTGCCTTAATATCGCCCTCGCTGATGCCCTCACTGAAAACACTGGAAGCCGTTATATCACCCAGAATTCTTCCTCCGGGTCCTACATCCACGCGCTTATCCACTGTCAGATTTCCATTGACCTCGCCTTCCACCCGTACATTCATACCGGAAAGGTCCCCGGTCACTCGTCCCATGACTAAAACATCACCTCTGCAGGCAATGCATCCAGTCACCTGACCGAAAATATTCAAATCTGACTGTGTGGTAATGTCGCCGTTTACAATCATATCCTCCGTAATTACCGCTACTTTGGATGATACCTGATTCATTGCTTCCACCGATAATGATTTTGTCTCCACGGTATAGGAAGATACCTTGCTGGTCTCGGCTGTCATGCGCATTGGATTTGGACTTGCAACAGGGTTTTGATTACCGACAGGATTAAAAAATGAGTTTTGAATAGGGCTTTGTGCCTGGCTCCAAGCCGCTTCCCCATCCGGTCCTTCCTGCGTCACAACCTGTGGCTCCTCTTTTTCATCCGGAATTTCGATCTCATCCTCTGCTCCCGAGGAATAACCCAGCAATTCATTGACAGCCTTTTTGAAATTGCTCTCTTGTTTTTTGATCATACGGCCTCCTTTGTATCAGTTCTTATATAATAATGCTGTATATCCCAATTTTTAACATACTGTAATATTATAATAAAGTTTGATATTAAAAACAAGTAGATTATAATAAAATGCTTACAAAAATCTTATGATACTCCCTGAAATTCTTCATTTTGTTTCTGAAAAATTTAGTTTTATTACTTTTCACCTCTTATTCATGTAATTTGTAACCAAAAAGCGCTGCCCCAGACTTTTCAGCCTGCAGACAGCGCTATGCACCTTTTATGCAGTTTTTTCAAATTTATTCATTTTGTAAATTTACCGCAGACTAGGATCTTCTGCTGTTATTTAGATACAGCATTTTTCCAGAACGGTACGCTGGTCTACGGATATTGTCATGCATTCCGGTGCTTTCCCAGTAAGTTCCTGGCTCCGTTTGTCTGGCTGCTGCGTTCCCACATAAACCTTATATGTACCGGCTTCCAGCACCAGATCTCCTTGTTCATCCCGTAAGGCGAAGGCTTTGTCGGAAAGTGCCACTTGCAATTCTCTTTCCTCCCCTGGTTCCAGTTCTACCTTTAATAGTGCCTTGAGCTGAGCATTGGGTGTCCCCGGTGCACAGGATTTTACATATACCTGCAGGGTCTCTGCTCCCTTCCTATGCCCTTCATTCTTTATCATTGCTTTTACGCTTAAGGTATCGCCTGCCCCTATCCGGTCCTGGCTTAAGGACACATCTCTTATGGCAAAATCCGTGTAAGAAAGTCCGTAGCCAAAAGGATACAGAGCCTCTTGTTCCATATACCGGTAGGTCCTTCCCTTCATGGAATAATCCGTAAAGGCAGGAAGCTCCTCTGTACTCCGGTAAAAGGTGACGGGAAGCTTTCCTTCCGGCGAATAATCCCCGAACAGCACGGCTGCCAGCGCACGGCCTCCCTGCGCTCCCGGGTACCAGCCTTCAATAATGGCAGGGATATGAGCATCTGCCCAGGACACATCCAGGGCGCTTCCTGATAAAAGCACTAAAACCACAGGTTTGCCGCTCTTATAGATCTCCTCCAGCACTTGCTTTTGCAGCCCTGGAAGGGATAAATTCGGTTTATCACCGCTGGCATATTCATTCCCCTCGTCGCCCTCTTCTCCTTCCAGACTGGAATCCAGGCCCATGCAGGCAATGATTACATCACTGGCTTCACACACTCCGCGAACCTCTGACAACCGATCATTCTCCTGACCCAGACCGCTTACCCTCGGTTTACATAAATGGCAGCCTTCTGAGACCATAACACGGACATCTTCTCCAACATAATCCTGGATTCCTTCGGAAACTGTATAATACCTGGAAGCAGTGCCCTCGTAATTTCCTATCAATGCCTTTCGGTTATCGCTGTTGGGTCCGATGATGCCAATGGTTTTCAGACTGCTCTTATCAAGAGGAAGTATATTTCCCTCATTTTTAAGCAGTACAAAGGACTTTCTGGAAGCTTTAAAATTCAGCTCCTTATGCTCTCTGGTATCATTGTCCTCATAAGTAATTTTATTGTATTCAACAGCTTCCGGCTCATCAAACAGCCCAAGCTTCAGTCTTGTCATCATCAGATTCTCAACTGCTTCATTTAACCGTTCCTCAGACACCATCCCCCGGTTTACTGCCTCCGTCAGATATAAAAACAGGCTTCCGCAATTTAAATCACAGCCGTTTTCCATTGCCATGGCAACAGATTCCAGGGCGGAACTCGTAACTCCGTGATGTTCATGAAAATCCTTTACTGCCCAGCAATCTGAGGTCACGTGTCCCTCAAATCCCCAGTCCGTCCTCAAAATATCCTTAAGCAGGGTCTTGCTTCCGCAGCAGGGTTCCCCATTGGTCCGGTTATAGGCTCCCATAACCGTCTCTACCTTTCCTTCTTTCACACAAGCCTCAAACGCAGGCAAATAGGTTTCAAACATATCTTGTTTTGTCACCTCAGCATTAAAGGAATGGCGTATATCCTCTGGACCTGAGTGGACTGCAAAATGTTTGGCACAGGCTGCAGTCTTCAAATAGCTTTCGTCATCTCCCTGCAGCCCTTCAATGAAACGAACTCCCATACGTGAAGTCAGATATGGATCTTCTCCGTAAGTCTCATGTCCCCTTCCCCAACGTGGATCCCTGAAAATATTGACATTTGGGGCCCAAAACGTAAGTCCCTTATAAATATCTGTATCTCCGTATTTCTGCTGCATATGAAACTTTGCTCTGGCCTCTGTGGAAACTGTATCAGCAACTTCAAAAAGCAGCTCCTCGTCAAAGCTTGCTGCCAATCCAATGGCCTGGGGAAACACCGTAGCTACTCCGGCCCTGGCCACGCCATGAAGGCCTTCATTCCACCAGTTATACCCCTTTATACCCAATCTTGGAATCGCCGCTGCACTGTGTACGGTCTGTGATACCTTTTCCTCCAGCGTCATTTTCCCTACCAATTCTTTTGCTTTTTTTCGGTATTCCTTTCGTTTATCCTGATTCATGGAACTCACCTTAACCTTTCCTTTTAAACTTATATCCTGACATTCCCTTGCCTTTTTTTCCATGACTCCATCATAGCATTTCATAACGAATCAGGCATCCCACTTCTTGCTTCCAATGGCGCACATATTGCTTTTTCTACAAAAAATCCTCTTACAGGAATACTCATAAACCTGGTATTCCCATAAGAGGAGCTGTTAACTTCCCTATGTTTTTATTCTTCCGATTCATACATCTGCTGTTTGATCTTCCTGTAATCGCTTGGTGAACAGTGCTTTATCATCTTAAAGGTACGGTTAAAAGCGCTCATGGATGAAAAGCCCGAACCCATAGCAACATCCGTAATGCTCATTTCCCTGGTATTATACAAAAGCTCCTCTGCTCTTTTCACTCGTTTGGAGTTTAAATATTCATAAAAAGTCATGTTCATATACTGTTTAAATATTCTGGTAAAGTGATATTTAGAAAATCCACAGATCCGTGCCACTTCCCCCAATGTCAGATTCTCCATGAAGTGCTGGTTGATATAAGTGCTGGCATTCATGACAGCTTCAAAATATTCCTGCTGCTTCAAGGTATGGATCTGCCTGCCGGCCCCATCCTTACATACTTTATTTCTCCCTAATTCCACATAGATTTCAATCAGTGCTGCATAAATGGACGCCTCCCGGAAACCGCTGCTTCCCTGATACTCCTCAATAATCTTATCAAGTTTCTTCTTAATAGACCCATAAAAAGAATCTCTGTCCTCCTTTTTTAAGAATATGACCGGGGGAATTATATGCAGCAAGGTTTCCATCTCCTTTAAATGGTAAAGAAGAGCCGCATCAAACTGCAAAATATAACGTTCTCCCAGGGAGGGCGCCTTTAATGAATGGATCACACCAGAACGGATCAGAATGATATCTTCAGTTTCAAGGAGAAAATGTTCCTCCCCTACGATTACCTCATAACCACCCTTTGTCGGCATGATCATTTCAATTCCTCCATGCCAGTGTTCCGGATAATCCTCAAAATTCTTATTATGATATAGTCGAAGTCCTAATGAGCATTCATAATGAATGGTCTCATGCATTCCGTTTAAGATTTCAATCATAAAATTCCCCTTTTCGATGTCTATTCCCGTGTCAATCCGAATTTATAATGATTTGTAAAGATTAAAGAATTTTTGCATAAAATATTGCCTGATTTTTCTCTGCCATACTAGTGTTTAAAATTCAAATTTCCATTGACGCATTGGTTAATTCACACTATAATTTAATGTGTCATTGTGCATATATTTCCAACTTTAACATAAAAAGGAATTTACGGAACAGAAAGAAGAGACTGCGTTTTGGTCTGTTGAGGTGAACGAATTGATTTATCTTCCTATTGAGAAATTGACTGAAGGTATGGAATTAGCCCGAAACATCCCGGGAATAAACCCAATGCTTCCTTTTGCGGTAACCGGCTGCAAGCTGAGTGAACGTATGATCGGCCGCATGAAAACCATCGGAGTACAAGGGGCTTATATCTGCACAGAGATCACGCAAGGCATTGAACCCGAAGATTTTGTGGAACCGGAGTTAAAGGCCAAAATGCTGACAAGCATCCGCGATGTCTTTGACCAGAGTTTGAAAAAATTTACCTTTCAGTCCAGCAAACAGGTTTACGAGGAGATCGCCAAGGTGGCCGAATCCGTTGTTATGAATGTTTTGAATAAGGACAAGTATCTCTTTCAGATGATAGATATCAGAGATTATGACGGGTATACTTACTCCCATAGTCTTTATGTAGGCATTTTAAGCGTTTTATTGGGAAAGTACATCGGACTTTCCGTTTCCAATCTAAATGACTTAGCCCTCTGCGGCCTTCTTCATGACATTGGAAAAACAGATATTCCAATTGATATTACCAACAAACCGGGCCCCTTAACAACAGATGAATTTGAAATTATGAAACAGCATCCCAGCCTTTCCTATAAAAAACTAGGCGACCATATCGTAATTTCCCAAGCAGTTCTGCAGGGGGTTCAAACTCACCACGAAAAATTTGACGGAACTGGGTATCCCTTTGGCCTTACAGGCAAGGATATTCCTCTTTATGCCCGGATCCTGGCCATTGCAGATGTATATGACGCTCTCAATTCCACCAGGCCATACCGGAAAGCTTGGTCTCCCAGACGGATTTTTGACTATCTTACCAGCTGCTCCAATACTCATTTTGATCCGGAACTGCTGACAGCTTTCCTTCATTGTGTTTCCGCATATCCCATCGGTACCATTGTCCTCCTTAGTGACGGGAGTTCCGCAGTGGTTAAGGATAATACACCAGGATTTTCTCTGCGCCCCATTATCCGCTTCATCAGTCCTCCTCAAAAGGCAGGCAGAGAAGTGGACTTATCATGCGAATTATTTAATCTGACTATCATCGACGATGATGAATGTTGACAATCCTTTTCCCCCATCAGCATGGGACGGGCTTTTTTACTCTACATAAAAACCCGCCCCTACTAATCAACTCCAAATCTGGGTTTCTGATTCCACCATCTGACCGCTTTTTAAAGCCTGCTCCATAAGTATCCTCACATAGGCGTCCTGCAGCCCCTCGGATAGAGGATAAACCTCCACGCCCTCCTCAATAAACTGCCTCATTCCAAGCATAAGAGTTCCTATGGCCGTTTCATCCTGAGAAAGTCCATTGATCCTTCCTAACTCATAAAACGGATTTCTATAAAGCAATTCCTGTTCCATATAGATTTCTTTGATTCCATTTCCTGTTTCAAAAGGTTCTTTAATAATCTGTAATTCCCTTGACCGATTGTCTTCTCCTACATAGCGAAGCGTCCAGTCATCCAGTTCCCCTCTTGCTCCCTGAACATTTAAATGACGGCTCCTGATACTGGAATGGTACTGTATACCATTAAAATCATAAAAAGCTGTTTTTCCCCCTTCAAATTCAAATGTCAGCCTGACCCGTTCTCTTTCACTTACCCTGCAGTCTTCAATAAGCCCTTGCCTGGAATCCGTCTCCACTACCGGATAACTGTATTTCTTTCCATACACTTTCATGTTTTCCAAACCAATTCCTAAAAGCCGTCGGATCAGGCTGGCTCCATGGTAGTCATGAACTGCGGAGATATTAACCATATATGGATCACCAAGATACCCCCGCTTTGCGATCTCAATAGCCGCATGAAAGACCGGGTATTCAAAATACTGCTCCGCCACCTGTATCCTGGCTCCTTCCTGGGTATGAAGGCGCCAAAGCTCCTGCAAATCTTCTAATTCCATAGCAGCCGGTGTCTCACAAAGCACTGGATATCCCTTCAGTGCCCATTCCCTTGTCACTTGAAAGATGGAATCCTTATTAACAGCCACTACAACGAAATCCGGATTTTCTGATCGGCATTCCTCTGGGCTTGTCACGGCTTTGATTCCGGTTTCATCCTGCAGACACTGGGCTTTTTCTTTTGTCCGGCAAAGAAATGCTGCCATATGAAAATAATCCGGATAAGCTTTGGCAATCCTTGCATAGAACTGAGATCTCCATCCGGAGCCTATTACAACAAAATTAAGTGGTTTCATAAATAATACCCCCTAGCTACCTGTAATTCCTCTCGTTTTCCTGCTCCAAAATATAGGTCAGAAGCGCTTTGCATCCTTCATATACATCGTCATAGGTACGGTCAAAGTCTCCTGTATACCACGGATCTGCAATATCCCTAGGATGAGGAGAGAAGTCCAAAAGCCGCTTTACCTTTCCTTCCGGGTCTCCGCCCAGGATTCTAAGCATATTTGTCACATTCCTCTGTTCCATACCAATCAGATAATTATATTGGTCATAATCCTTCCTGGATAACTGTACTGCATGTTTTCCAGCCGTGGATATTCCATATTCTTTAAGCTTTTCTCTTGTTCCACGGTGCACCGGATTCCCGATCTCTTCCGTACTTGTGGCTGCTGACGCCACATAGAAGCGATCGCCTAAATGCTCCTTTTCTATCATATCCTTCATAACAAACTCCGCCATGGGTGATCTGCAAATATTTCCAAGGCAGACCATTAATATACGGATGACATCCTGTCCTCTATTCATCGCATACAGCTCCTTAATTCTTTAAAAGACTTTTAAATAAAAAAAGGCGCAAACCCATACCTGGATTTACGCATTAAAATTCCGTGCTATGCACCATAACCTGCTGCATATACCCTCAAAACCACACATTGTTACATATCTATTTTCATCCGTTCTTCCTCTTACCTAAACCAACCTGGTTAAGCCCTCGACCTATTAGTGACAGTCAGCTGCACATGT
>Ga0213825_1000225_pt1 | contig 42452 bp, 32 predicted proteins | sample MC6MC0900MG_FD_179896 | JGI IMG/M metagenome (GOLD analysis project Ga0213825, IMG submission 179896) | Enriched soil aggregate microbial communities from Iowa State University, Ames, United States - MC6-MC0900-MG | ecosystem: Environmental > Terrestrial > Soil > Unclassified | place: USA: Iowa...
ATCCTCTGGTAGGCTGGCTGGCTACAATGAGCCTGGCCTCTTTTGATATCTCACGGGATAAGATCACCTTCTGCTGATTTCCGCCGCTCATAAGCTTTACCGGCGTCCTTGTCCCGCTTTTTCCTGAAGTACGGATTCCATACTCTTCAATGGCTTCTAAAGCACGGTTCTCCGCCTTTTTATAATCCAAAATCCACTTCTTTGAAAACGGCAGCCGGTTGTAGGTACGCAGAATCATATTTTCTGTTACCGTCATGTCCACAACCAGACTGTCCATGTGACGGTCATCGGATATATAGGAGATACCCTTATGGAAACGCTCCCTCACAGACCGGCTGTCAATGGCATTCCCATCAAAGGAGAGTTTTCCCTCCGTATGCTTACGGATTCCCGTAATAACCTCGGCAAGCTCCTTTTGCCCGTTTCCTTCCACTCCGGCGATTCCAAGGATCTCCCCTTTATAAACCGTAAGGCAGATATGATCCAGCGCCTTTTTACCAGCCCGCTTTTTTGATAAAGAGACGCCTTCCAGGCTTAAGGCTGCTTCCTTTGATGTCTTTTTCCTGTCTTCTGTTTTAGGGGAAAGCGGCCTGCCAATCATGAAGGCGGATAATTCCTCGGGCGTTGTATTTAATGTGACTAGATCCTTAACTGATTTTCCATCCCTTAGAATCGTAACCCTGTCGCTGATCGCCATGATCTCACTAAGGCGATGGGTAATGATGATGATACCGTGTCCCTCATCCTTTAACCGCCTTAGCACATGAAAGAAATTTTCTGTTTCCTGAGGGGTTAGAACGCCTGTGGGTTCATCTAATATAAGCAGGTCTGCTTTCCGGTACAATGCCTTTAAGATCTCCACCCTCTGCTGTTCTCCTACGGACAGGCTGCCAACCAGTTCATCTGGATTAACAAAAAGGCCGTATTTTTCCGCCAGAGAGCAGATCTCTTCTGAGGTCTGCTTTCTGTCAAGGACCTCTTTTTTACCTCCGGAACCCAGAATAATATTGTCAAGCACTGTCATCCGGTTTACAAGTGAAAAATGCTGATGGACCATGCCGATTCCATGGCTTATGGCGTCTGCAGGAGACTTAAACCGAACCGATTCTCCTTTATAGAAGATTTCCCCTCCATCAGACTGGTATATGCCGAATAATATGTTCATCAGCGTAGTCTTTCCGGCTCCGTTCTCCCCAAGCAGGGCATGAATTTCCCCTTTTTCCACGGAAAGGGTTACATCCTCATTGGCATACATTCCGGAAAATGCCTTTGTAATATGTTTCATTTCCAATAATGGCATAAGAATGCTCCCTATCTGATCTTTGTATCACATGGTACTGAAAATTCTCCGGCTGCAATAGCTGATACCTTTTTCTCAATCTCCGCCTTCACCTCATCCGGTACTTCGGCCTCCAGTTCGTGGTATGAAGCGATGCTCACTGCGCCTTCCTTCATGCCCAGATCATAGATTCCTCCAGCAAAGCTTCCGTCTGCCACCGTCTGAAAAGCTGTTTCGATTACATTTGGAATATGATATACGGAAGAAGAAAGAACGGTCTCCGGAGCCAGTCCATTCTGATCATAGGAATCCCCGGTTGCATAAACTTTTGCTTCCTTTGCCGCATTGATGGCCCCTGTACCGGATTCATTCGCACAATGGCCGATGACATCGGCTCCATTGTCGATCATAGCCTGAGCGGCTTCTTTTCCCAGAGCCGTATCCGTAAAAGAACCGGTCCATGCAGTCTGGACTTCAATGTCAGGCTTTACGGACTTTGCACCATCTTCAAAGCCATTCATGATTTTAACAAGGGATGCGCCTTGAATCGGTCCTACAAAACCAATCTTATTGCTTTTTGACATTCCTGCTGCAAGCATTCCCATGATGTAACCGCCTTCTTCGCATTTGGTGACATAGGAGGCCACATTGTCAGCGGAAACCTCTCCCTCTGTCACAATGAATTTGGTATCCGGATACTGTTCTGCCACTTCTACGGCAGGATCACCGAACTCGTAGCCGTGGCCGATCACCACATCAAAACCATTGGCGGCATAATCGGCAAATGCGGCTTCAATGTCATCAGGAGTCAGATTTTCCGTATAGGCGGTCTCACAGCCATAATCGGATTCCAGAAGCTTTAATCCTTCATAAGCGGACTGGCACCAGCCCATGTCATTTGCCGCACCGGAAAGGCAAAGTGCTACCTTGAACGTTTTAGAAGTTTCGGATGTTTTAGAAGTATCAGAAGTCTCAGATGATACAGATGTATTAGGGGTCTCTGTTTTTGTCTCTGTCTTTTTACTGCAGCCAGCTAAGGATGCAGCCGCCACGGAAGCAGCAAGAACCAGGGCTGCTAATTTTTTTAAGTTTTTCATAATGATTCTCCTCTCTTGTTGTCAATTCCTTCGTTGTGCTAAGGTTTCATTATCCGGATCTGCGTATGGGTGATATAATTGGAGCTTTGGTTTTCCACAAACTGATCCAGAATATTAAAATTAATGGTTAGGTCTTCAAATTCCAGATCCGGTCTTGCGTTTCGGATCCGCCCAATGGTAGCAGGTACCGTTTCATAAGAGCCCAGGTGATAGCCGCACAGAAAATCGCCTGCAGGAATTTTACGGATCTGATCCTTTCTGATCGTCTCAGGCAACGGTTCGCCGGAGGGATATAAATAGGCACCGAAATATTTTCCTTCTCCCTGATAAAAGGCGATGGTAGGATAAAAATAGAAGGAATTCTGCCGATAGATCATCTCTTCTTCTCCAATGGCAAGGTAGGCCCTGTCTTCAAAATGGCGGATGGTAATCTCATCCGTACGGATATTTTCCATCTCTTCTTCAATAAAACGAAGCTTTCTCTGAATGGCCTCATCAATGGAAATCAGCTCCATCCACTGCCTGTGAAGCTCCTCTGAACGCTGCTTTAAGGAATCAAGAGCGGAACCGGCATGCTGTGTACTCCGCTGCTTTGTGATTTCCTCCAGGGAGTATCCAAGCTTTCGCATGTAGCATATGGTTGCCAGCTCATAAATCTGGTCAAACTCATATTTTCTCCTGCCGTTTTTCGTATCCCGCATTCTTGGTTTAAATATGTCTATGCTGTCATAATAATACAGGGTCTGTATATTCAACCCGAAAAGAGATCCCATCTCTCCAATGGATAAAAATTCCTTCAAACCGTTTTCCTCAACTTTCTATGATCAGGTGGCTTATAAAAACGGACGGAATGCCTCACTTGGCTTACGTATCACTCTGGTGCAGACCGCCTCTCCTTCAGAAGCCAGCCGTTTCTCGTCCACTCCAGTGATTACGCCATCCTTATAAACCACGTTTCCATTAATCATAGTGAGCCATACGTTTCCTGTCAAGCCAACCCTTGCAAGGAGATTCTTGGGATCATGAATTGCTCCTGCAAGCTCCAGGGCTTCTGCATCTATCATAAATAAATCGGCTGCCTTTTCCGGTTCCAGAGAGCCTAGATCCGGTCTTCCCAGAGTCTTTGCTCCATTGATGGTTGCAATTTTTAACATATCATAGGCAGAGGCACAGCCGCCTCTTTCCTTTGTATGATAAGTCTGCATCATATAAGCAGAACGAAGGGCATCAAGAAGATTGGAGCTGTCATTGGTTGCGGATCCGTCACAGCCAAGGCTTATAAGAACTCCGGCCTCCTGCATGGCCTTAATATCAAGAATTGGGAAGCCTCCCAGCACAGCCGGCGTGGGGCAATGGGAAATCCCGGTTCCGGTTTCAGCAAGCAGCTTGTATTCCTCGGGAAGCACTTCCCAGTTATGGGCATACCAGACGTCTTCTCCTATAAAGCCGATATCCCTGCACCATTCCAGAGTGCGTTTTCCATAGCGTGCCTTGATCCCTTCCGTCTCCCCTTCCCCTAAATGGGTATGCATCCGCACGCCCATACCTCTGGCTGCGGCAACGGTTTCAATAAATGTTTCCGGTCTGCAATTAATTGGCTGGCAGGGCGCCATGACGATCTGCTGCATGGAATAAGGATTAGGATCATGATAGAGACGGATAAGCCTTTCGCAATCTTTTAAGAATTCATCGGTTGTCTCCAGCATATTGTCTGGAATCGAGCTTCCCTCGCTCCTTGAAAGCGTGTTGCTGCCCCTCCCTGCATGATAACGGATTCCCATAAGATTTGCTGCTTCCATTTGCTTATCCACCGGATCCTTGCCGGTTTTCTTCGTATAACAGTACTGGTGGTCAAAGGCGCAGGTGCAGCCGTGCTTGATTAAATCGGCAAAAGCCGTAAGAGTGGAATAATAAATGACATCATTGTCAACGATCTGAAAAATCCGGTAGATCTTATCGATCCAGTCCATGACTGTCAGATTCGGATAATCAATGGTGATCAGATTCCTTACAAAGGTCTGAAAGAAGTGATGATGGGTGTTGATTAGTCCCGGGTAAACAAATTTTCCTGATCCGTCAATGACCTGTGCGCCTTCTTCCGTTATCCCGGGGCCTATTGACAAAATCTTAGGCCCTTCAATCAGGATATCGGTGTCTTTGTACACATGGTCATGTTCATCGCAGGTTATAATTGCTTTGGCATTTTTTATCAATATTTTTGAAACCATGTTATCCCTCCATTTTCAGTACGGCATCATGCCGTCGTTTAAATCGAGGTCATTATATATCCTATAGTGACTATAGGTTCAAGCTTGAAACGTCAATTCATTGATTAAAAAAATTTATAATCATTTTGTATTTTTCTTATAAGCGTACATTCCATTCTTATATGCCGCCAAAAGCCCCTCCCGATTCTTTTAAATCCAATTCTCCAAAAAGGCTGTCAACCACTGCTCTGTAATCTGCAAGGTGCTGGGATTTTTTAATCTTTTTCCCATGTTTTTCACCGCCGTCGAACATCTGGATCATATACGCCCACAGCTCTTTCATCTTAAATAAGACATTGCGGTCCCCGGATATGATCTCTTCATAACCCATAAGAATCTCGTCATGAAAGGCTTTTAGCTGCCTTTTATCCATTTTCTCCCCATCTCTCATTTCCCCTGCAAGACCAGGATTTGCAACCAATCCTCTTCCAAGCATGATATGGTCTATGGAAGGAAACACAGTGGTGAATTTCTCATAATCTTCCGCTGAAAACAAGTTTCCATTGTAGCACAGAGGATTTTTGCTTAAAGAGACTGCCTCTTTCATCACGTTCCAATTCGGTTCATGCTTGTAGTAGTCCTTTTGGACCCTGGGATGGATAATCAATTCTTCGATCGGATATTTATTATAAATTTCCATGAGTCTCCCAAATTCCTCCGGGCTGTCCTTTCCAATCCTGGTCTTTACGGATATCTTCATATTCAGGGCAGAAAATATCTGATCAAAGAATATTTGAAGCAGCTCCGGTTCCCCAAGAAAGCCGGATCCCCGGCCCTTCGTAACTACGGTGGGAGAAGGGCAGCCCAGATTTAGATTCACCTCTTCATATCCGAATTGTTTTAGTTCATTTGCCGCCCATATAAAATCTTCCCCTTTATTGGTGAGAATCTGAGGAATCACATGCAGTCCTACGTTATGCTCCGGCAGAAAGTCATTTTTTTCCCTGGAGGCAAACTTCCGGTTCTGTGTGGGCACAATAAAAGGCATGACATATACATCTACCTGCTTAAAAAACTTGTGGTGAGCGTTCCGGTAAACATAGCCGGTGATCCCCTCCATGGGGGCAAAATAATACTTCATGTTTCAGTCTCCATTTTCTGTTATTTCTTTATCGGTACATTTTACCACAATAAGCGACAAATTCATAGAAGACCATTTACAGAATCTGCCAAAGAGTGTTATAATGTTAGTCAAAAAGCCATTATTCTGGAGGATCGATCATGACACAATTAAAGAACTTACTGCCTGCAGCCGCCAAGGCCCTTTTACTAGCCGTTCTTATTTCCACCACCTCCTCTTCCGTCTCATGGGCAGAAGAAGAAATCGGGCCGGCCTTTGCACCTCCGGTAACCAAAACAATGACACCTGAAATAGGACCGGGCATGCGAAACAACAACTCCAACTTTATCGTAGTTCTGGATCCGGGACACGGAAAGACAGGCGGGCATTATTCCGGCTGCAACTTTGTATATAATGGAGTTACCTATTATGAAGATGAAATCACCATGAAGATCGCTTCTTATACAAAGCAGTATCTGGAACAGTTTTCCAATTATACGGTTTATTTAACTAAGGACAGCGCAGAAGTCACGGTCCCCTTGGATCAGCGGGCCGCCTTTGCCGCCTCCGTGCAGGCAGATCTCTTCGTAAGCCAGCATGTAGACTCGGCTTTAGGAAACGGTACCGTGAAGAATGCTTATGGAGTAAGCTCCATGGCCCCCAGAACCGGCCGCTTTAATAACGACCTGGCTCTCCAGTCCCAGGAAGCTGCTAATACGATCTTAAAGCAATTAAATGGTCTGGGACTTAACAACCGTGGACTGATCTTGCGGGATTCAGAGAATGGAACATTATTCCCCGATGGAAGCCAGGCCGATTACTATGCGATTCCCCGCTATTCCCAGATGTATGGAATCCGAGGCTTTATCATTGAACACGGCTTTTTAAACCATACCAGTGACTTGACCCTGTTTCTGTCAACAGAGGAACAATATAAGGCACTTGGTGAGGCTGATGCAAAAGGAATTATGGAATATCTGCAAAAAGCAGGTAAATCTACATTTGTACAGACAGCGCAAAACGCTCAGACAGCCCAGAATACCAACAACCCGAACGAAGGGGCGGTTACTCCTCCCTCTGTCACCGGAAGCAATGGCCCAGGTGTGAACTAAGCGCTTACGATCAATTTCTGCACATGAATAACGCCAATGGCAGCAAGAACTCCCTGCCCCTCATTCGTGAGGGGCAGGGGGTTCTTTTTGTCTCTATCCAAAAGAAAAAATAAATTTACTATCATCGCAGATAATAATCCCGCAAGTTCCGAATATTATCATTATTAGAAAACCACTGTTACCGATGGAATGACAGAACAGGGCATGCCGTTAAGAAACTGTTAAAAAATAATGTAAAAAACCATATTTCGACATAATACTTGGACAAAATGCACCGTTATTTAGTAAATTCAATTATTTTTTTGTTGAAAATATATACAATTTGGTACTATAATGAAATCATCAAAATATTATACTGGAGGTATGAAGTAATGGATGCAATTTATTTTGTATCAATGGGGTCATTGTTGGGGATTATCTTTGCCTGGATCATGTTCCTTCGTGTTAAAAAGCAACCGGAAGGCACCTCGGAAATGGCCCGGATCTCTGAAGCAGTCAGAAAAGGGGCAAATGCCTACTTGAAACGGCAGTATTCAGGGGTTGCAATATTTTTTATTGCTGTTTTTTGTATATTACTCATTATGGCATTTAACGGTTTCCTAAGCTTTTTTACCCCGTTTGCATTTTTAACGGGCGGCTTTTTCTCAGGTCTTTCCGGATTCATTGGCATGCGTACTGCAACTATGGCTAACTGCAGAACTGCTGAAGGAGCTTCAAAAAGTTTGAATAAGGGACTCCAGGTAGCATTCTCAGCCGGTTCGGTTATGGGATTTACGGTAGTCGGGCTTGGTCTTTTGGATCTTTCTATTTGGTATTTCATTTTAAATGCAGCCTTTCAACATCTTCCGGTAGAACAACGCATTACGGAAATCACAGCGAATATGCTGACCTTTGGAATGGGTGCTTCCAGTATGGCCCTCTTTGCCAGGGTTGGCGGCGGTATCTTTACCAAGGCAGCAGATGTGGGGGCTGATCTTGTCGGTAAGGTAGAAGCCGGTATTCCAGAGGATGATCCGCGTAATCCGGCTGTTATCGCTGATAATGTAGGTGATAATGTAGGTGACGTAGCCGGAATGGGCGCTGATCTCTACGAATCCTATGTAGGCTCTATTGTATCAACTGCAGCTCTTGCGGTTGCCGCAGGATACGGAATCAAGGGAGTGTCCATACCGATGCTGCTGGCAGCACTGGGTGTTGTAGCTTCCGTCATTGGTACCTTTTTTGTCAAGACAGAAGAAGGTGCCTCTCAGAAGAACCTTCTCAAAGCACTTAGAACCGGTACTTATATTAGTGCGGCAATTATTGTTGTTGCAGCGTTTTTTATAATTAAGATGATGCTTCCCGGGCATATGGGACTTTATGCTGCCGTTCTTTCAGGACTAATTGCAGGTGTTTTAATCGGAGCAATTACAGAATATTACACATCAGATACCTATAGCCCAACAAAAAAATTAGCGGAATCCAGTGAAACAGGAGCCGCAACCGTAATCATCAGCGGATTATCCCTTGGCATGCTTTCTACTGTTGCGCCGGTAATAATCGTAAGTATTTCCGTCCTTGTAAGCTACTATTGTTCCGGAGGTGCCGTTGATTTTAATCTCGGACTTTACGGCATCGGTTTATCTGCTGTCGGAATGTTATCCACTTTAGGTATTACACTGGCTACGGATGCTTACGGACCAATCGCTGACAATGCCGGAGGCATTGCTGAAATGACACATATGGATGCTTCCGTAAGACAGAGAACAGATGCACTGGATTCCCTTGGCAATACCACTGCTGCCACAGGAAAAGGATTTGCTATCGGTTCCGCTGCCTTGACCGCTCTAGCCCTCATTGCTTCCTATGTTGATAAAGTACATCAGATCCAACCGGATCTAAATCTGGATTTAACCATAACCAATCCAAAGGTACTTGTAGGATTGTTTATTGGCGGTGTATTACCGTTCCTATTTGCTGCTCTTACCATGGAGGCCGTAGGCAAAGCCGCACAATCCATCGTATTGGAAGTCCGCCGTCAATTTAAGACCATAGCCGGTATTATGGAAGGAAAAGCGGAACCGGATTATGCTTCCTGTGTTGATATGTGTACAAAGTCGGCGCAAAAGCTGATGATCGCACCTGCCATGATAGCCGTTGTTATTCCGATTGTCATCGGCTTATTATTAGGGCCGGAAGGCGTATGTGCTCTTCTTGCCGGCAATACCGTTACAGGATTTGTTCTTGCTGTCATGATGGCGAACTCCGGAGGCGCATGGGACAATGCAAAGAAGTATATAGAACAGGGCGCACATGACGGAAAGGGAAGCAGCCAGCATAAAGCTGCAGTCGTAGGCGATACGGTGGGTGACCCGTTTAAGGATACTTCCGGACCATCCATTAATATTCTCATAAAGCTTACTTCCATGGTTTCTATTGTATTTGCATCACTTGTTCTGGCTTTCCATTTATTATAAAATAAGATTCATGCTCATCTAGGGAGACCGGAATTTCATAATTACTCCTTTCTCCGTTTAAATAGAAAACAGGCTGGCAGCTTATTAACAGCTGCCAGCCTGTCATCCTTTATATTACGTGCTCCCACTAAATAAGACCTGCCGTCTCCATCTCTTTTCTGATCCGGTCAAGAACTGGCCCTTCAGGCGTCGCAAGGTTCGGTTTATAGGGAAGCCCTGCATTCCTTCCTCTTAAATTAGCCATATCCTTAGCTGCTACGGGAAAGCTTGCCGGATCCATGGAAAGGCGGACCGGATTTAACTGAAACTGGGCTTCCAGTGAGCCCGCCAGATCTCCTGCCAGATATTTGTTATAGACATCTGTGATCAGCTCCGGCATGAAATTGGCTGCCGTACACACACCGCCCACAGCTCCGTGACACATGGATGCGTAGAGCAGAGTATCCTTTCCGCCAAATACCTTAAACCCTGTGCTGCGGGTTCTTCGAATAAATTCTGCTGTCTGAGTTATATCACCGCTGGTATCTTTCATTCCCACAATATTGGGTACCTCTGCTGCCAGCCGCTCTACCAGACCGGCAGACATGGTATATCCCACACGTCCGGGATTGTTATAAAGAAGCACGGGAGTTTCAGGCACGGATTCTGCGATTGTCTTAAAATGCAGATAGAGTTCTGACTCCGTAGGTTTTAAAAACATGGGCTGAAGTACTGAAATACCTGCAGCTTTGTTTTCCACTGCCATCCTTGCAAGGCGGCAGCATTTTTTTGTACTTATGGCGCCGATGCCAAAGTAAACCGGCACTCTTTTCGCAGCCTGATCCACCATGATCTTTAAGCCCCGCTCCATCTCTTCTTCTTCCACTACGTAAAATTCTCCGTTGCTTCCAAATGCGAGAATTCCAAGTACGCCTCCGTGAATGACATAGTCAACCTGATCTCTTAATTTGGCCTCGTCAATCAACTCATTCTCATCAATGGGAGTGAGAATCGGGACGATAACGCCTTTGATGAAATCTATGTTCATGAATCATGTCCTCTCCGTCTGACTTTATTTCCCAGGCTCTACTGTTGTATTTGCAATTTTTTCGTAATACTTAACTATGCTGGAATGGTCTTCTTTATCAAATCCGTCCGCTTTCAGTCCTTGCATGATTTCCATTAACTGTCCGGTAAGAGGCACAGGAGAACTGATGGCATGAGCTGCATTCAGCGCATTGTTTAAATCCTTGATGTGAAGTTCAATTCGAAAGCCTGGATTAAAGTTCCGTTTCAGGATCATGGGTGCTTTCGCATCCATAACGGTGGAACCTGCAAGTCCGCCGCGGATTGCCTGATAAACAAGCTCCGGATCGGTTCCTGCCTTTTTTGCAAAGGTGAGTGCCTCTGATACTGCTGCGATGTTAACGGCAACAACAATCTGATTCGCCAGCTTTGCCACGTTACCGGAACCAAGTTCTCCTACATATACAGCGGAACCAGCCATTACCATCAGCATATCGTAAAACTTGTCAAACAGTTCTTTCTTCCCGCCTACCATCACAGATAAAGTTCCGTCAATTGCTTTGGGTTCCCCGCCGGATACCGGTGCATCAAGCATATCAATTTCCAGTTTCTCAAGCTCTGCGCCGATGGCTCTGCTTTCAGTGGGATCAATGGAACTCATATCAATCAATACGGTTCCCGGCCTGGCACCTTCTGCAACACCGTTTTCTCCCAGAACTGCGGCTCTTACATGAGGAGAGTTTGGCACCATGGTAATAATAACTTCGCACTGGGAAGCCAAATCCTTTCCGCTTTCAGCGTATGCTGCACCATTAGAAACCAGGTCTTCAACGGCTTCTTTATTAAAATCAAAAACTACCAATTTATGACCTGCTTTTATCAGGTTCTTTGCCATAGGTCTTCCCATGATTCCCAATCCGATAAAACCAACTTTCATTTGCTATTCCTCTCTTCCCTAAAACCAATTTCATCTTCAAGTTACATCCACAGCATCGGCTGACGTGACGCAATATTGCGCCTGGCTTCTTCATCGGTCGATTCCTCCGGAAGCCGGTGATACAGCTCTAAAAGTTCCTTTCGCCCCAGAGAACACCCTGCCAGAAGCATGAAACCGCTGCGTGCCGGAAAGGCATCAAAGTGCATGACATCCGGCGGATAAGGCCAGCGATTCTTATCCAGTATATAAGGCGTAATAAAATCCAGGGCTTTCTTGATGCCTCTCCCATTCTCAGTTTCATATTCCCAAAGATTAACATGTGGCGTGGACAGCAGATGACACAATGATACCATGTTATCCACTACAAATATGGAATAATTATAAGGTTTTGTTCGCCCCAGTTCCCTCGGGAAAGAACCATCCTCCGCTTCCTGCTTCAAAAGCTGATTTTTGTAATGCTGCCTGCAAAAGTCTGCTATCCTTTCATTATCCGTAAACAGCGCAAATGCCGCAGCCTGAACAAAGAAGCAGACGCCATGATTATTGTCTTTATTCATCTCCTGAATGCCATTTTCATCCGTGAGCATCCAGCCAAGATAAGTGGCAAACCATTTCTTTAACCCTTTATAAATCTCTAGCTTCATAAAAGAGGAATCTTTTAGTTTCTCTATGGCAAACACTACATCCACCAGATGAAGCGTATCGATAATTCCAATTCCTCTCCCTGGACAAATACCTAAAATCGCCTGAGCATAAGACAAATGAGGGGCCATATAGGTTTCTTCATCAAGAAAAAATTCCTTTAGGTGCTGAACTGCCTTTTCTGCAAATGCTGACTTTCCGGTAAGAAGATAACCGGAAGTCAAAAAAACTACATTTGTCCTCATTTGCCGCATTATAATCCTGTGGCTGTTAAAATTGCTGGGGTTGGATTGTCCGTCTCTCTGGATATAGGGCAGGCCATCCGGGGTGTCAGGATCGGGCCACCAGTAATCTCCATTGGAATAATAATCGTGGGGTCCTCCTTCACTTCTGGGGCTTAGTACATCTGTGATATGGAGCACAGGGGCTTTCATTGCTGTCTGTGCCTTCTCCATAATCCATTCCCTATTGTCCCAGTCAGGCATAATCCTGTATTTTTTCTCATATTGTATCATTTTCGTTTTTACCTGCCCATTTCATTTAATTCTGTTGCTGCGCAATTTAGAAGGGCCTTCATATATCCGGTACTGTATGCCCAAGAGGCATTGTCTCCTCCTATGGATTTTCCCCATATCGGCACATGATCCACATGAATGGAACCGTCATAATCGTAACGGACCAGCTGCTTCATCAGTTCATACATGTCCATATAACCATCTTCCAGAAGGGTTTCCTCAAAGTACGGCATGGTTGCACTGACATTTCTGAAATGTACCAGGAATACTTTTTTATTCTCCACAAAGTATTTGATATCTTCCATTATATTTCCAAATTTTTCGCCACCTTCCAGCCAACACCCAATGCACATTTTCATGCCCAGGTATGGACTGTTTCCTGATAGTTCAAATGCATGACGGTAATCGTCGGCCGAAGTAATCAGATTGGAAATCCCCAGAAGACAGTCGACCGGAGGATCGTTGGGATGAAGGGCAATCTTTACATTTGCCTCCTCGCAAACCGGAAGGACCCTGTCGAGAAAATATTTAAAGTTCTCCCACATCTCCTCTTTTGTATAAAGTCTGTCATGAGAATAGGGGCGGGTCTTTAACTCTTCCAGATCCACAATACGACCGATGCCGCCTCTCGTCTGCTCGCCTACTCCATATCTTGTAGTTAATACCTGATTCGGCTCCCATGTCATATACGCTACCGGTATTTGAGCTTTTCCAAGAATGCGGTTAAAACGATTATATGCCTCAATGGCCTCATCCCGGCCGGGCAGTCCGAGATGAATTTTATCATTCTTATATAAATGAACATTTCCCGCATCCGTAACCGTTAAATCAAACTTTTTAAGACGCTCTAAAAACTTCATAACGGAATCATAATCCGTATGTTCGTCTTTGAACATAACGTATACGTATTTAACGCCCATCTGTTTAATAAATAATAATTGTTCATCTGTATAGTCAGATACAACCTTGGATTGTACCTTTATCTTGCTTCCCAGCATGTGGAGTCCTCCTTAAAATTAAGTATCTGTTATTTGGACCAGTAAACGGCTTCCGGTGTCCACTGTTCCAGACTTACATCATAAATCCCGGTGTCTTTCACCCCCGGTACGGCAAATGATTCATAATAAATAACAGCCAATGGCGTAATCATCACATAATCCGACACAAGAGCTTTGGCCGCCTTCTGAAGATTTTCTTTCTTCTCTTCTAACGTTACGGATTCCTGTGCTGCAAACAGAGGCTCTTCAAATTCTGCCGGTCGAAGCATAATGCCATGATTTTTAATTCCCTCTGAGGAATACAGACGGATATAGTTGTTTGTGAAATCCATTTTGCTGGCGCCTCGGTTTGCAATAAATCCATCGATGTCATCTTCCTTCTGGATCGCCGCCAGAGCAGAACTATCCAGTGTTACGATTGTTGCCTTGATCCCGATCTGAGCCAATATGGCCTGAAACGCAGTCGCTGTGTCGTTGTCATTGGATTTGGTATAAATGGTTGTCTCAAATCCGTTGGGATATCCGGCCTCTGAAAGCATCTGCTTTGCCAGATCAAGGTTATACTCATAAAAATCCAATGGCGAATAAGCCCAGGAATCGGAAGTACAAAACAGCGGTGTCGCCTCGCCTAAACCTCCGGATAAAGCTTGGGCTACCTGCTCCCACTCAATAGCATGCATAACCGCTTGCCGGACCTTTAAATCTCCCATTGGATGCTTGTCGCTTTTGCTGTTCCATATAATGTGCTTGATATCGGCACAGTTTGCATTTTTTCTTCCGACGTTTTCAAATCCGGCCTGTTTCACGGTATTGATAACTGCTTCATTTGCAAATTTCATCGCTACGCTGACTTCTTTATTCAAAAGAGCCGACATCAAAGTATTGGTATCCATGATCATATCGATTTCCAGCTCATCGATATGCGGAAGTCCTTTTATTCTATAGTTATCGTTCTTGACATATGTAATCTTATTGTCCACAATAAAAGATTCCAGGATGAACGGCCCCGTTCCAACCGCATGAGTCTTGCACCACTCTTCTCCATTCTTCTCATACGCCTCTTTTGAGATAATAAATACATCTCCAATGACATTATCCCAATCATTTGCCCATTTCTCATACTGAATTTCAATATGCCTGTCGTCAACTACAGAAATTTTCTGTGGTGATCCCACTTCACTGGCCTTACCGTTATCAATATACTTTTGAATGTTCCAGGCCACTGCTTCCGCATCACAATCAGATCCGTCGTGGAATTTCACGCCTTCCCGCAGCTTAATGCTGAATGTCAGGTTATCAGGATCTGCGTAAAACTCTTCTGCCAGCCATGGATAATAATTGCCATCCTCATCAGCACGCCCCAGTGATTCAATGACAGGCTGCGCACCGAAACGGTCAATTGTGGTTGTTGACTGCGGCATAAAAAACGTATTATGGAGCTGGGGGACAGCGATCACTAGCTTTCCTCCTTCTTTAATCTCCGAAGAAGCTTCGCTTTCCTTTGATTCTTCTGCTGTGGTTTCATTGCTCTGGGATGTTGTTTCAGCGGGAACTTCGGTTTTCCGGCTTCCCCCGCATCCGGTGGTCATGCCTGCCGTGATGACCGCTGCCAGTGCCAGCGATACAATTCTCTTTGTTAATTTCATAGTGTAATCCTCCTTCAATTAAGTAATCGCTTATATTTAAATGATTCATATAGCTTTTAACCGTATAAGAAACAAGCCACCTCATGATGATCTCCAACATCGCGAAGTGCCGGAACTTCCTTGCGGCACCGTTCCTGTGCATTATCACATCTGTCATGAAACGGACAGCCTGATGGCCTGTTCGTAAGGCTTGGTACCTCGCCCCTGATGGGCACCCGTTCCCTGGATTCTTCAACTGAAGGATCCGCCACCGGAACAGCACTTAACAGTGTTTTTGTATAAGGATGAAGCGTATTGCCATATAGCTCTTCACAATCCGCGATCTCCACCACTCTTCCCAGATACATGACCAGAATCCGATTGCTGATGTGTTTCACAACCGCCAGGTCATGAGCGATGAACAGATAGGTAAGCCCCAGCTTGGACTGCAGCTCCTCTAACAGGTTAATGATCTGTGCCTGAATGGAAACATCCAGTGCAGAAATAGGTTCATCGCATAGAATCAGATCCGGTTCGGAAGAAAGGGCTCTTGCAATTCCGATCCTCTGCCTCTGCCCGCCGGAAAACTCATGGGGTACCCGGTACTTTAATGCAGGATCCAGTCCTACAATCCGGAACAGTTCATCCACTCTGGCATCGTATTCCTCTTTGTTTTTCACAAGCTTATGAAGAAGAAGCGATTCTCCCACAATGGACTCGGCCGTCTGCCTCGGATCCAGGGAAGAGAACGGATCCTGGAAAATCATGGATATCTTTCTTCTGAAAGGATACATCTGCCTATCGTTAAAGCCAGCAATATCCGTTCCATTAAAAACGATCTGCCCCTCCTCAGGCTTGTACACTCTCATGATGCATCTGGCCAGAGTCGTTTTGCCGCAGCCCGATTCCCCTACGATGCCAAGAGTCTCTCCCTTTCTGACCGAAAAGCTTATTTCCTCTATGGCTTTTACATCTCCCACCTTTTTCCGTATCATACCTTTGTAGATGGGGAAATACTTACGGACGTTTTTGACTTCCAGACAGATATCTTCTCCTATTTCTATCTTTGGAGCCTTTTTTATTTCCTTCGCTGCAATTTCCTTCGCTTTTACCAGCTTTTCTTCTTCCGATAAATGACATGCGGCAAAGTGCCCTTCTCCGGTTTCTTTAAGCACTGGTTTCGGACCTTCCTTGCACTTATCCATACGATATTCACAACGCTCATAAAAGGGGCAGAAGTCCGGCCTGGCTGCAGGGTTGGGCGGAAGACCGTCAATGGGGATCAGAATACGATCCTTGGGATCATCTAGCCTTGGGATTGCTCTGAGCAGTGCCCTGGTATAGGGATGTTCCGGATCAGCAAACAGACACTTCGTATCTGCCATTTCCACAACGCTTCCCGAATACATGACATAAATGCGTTCTGCAAACCTGGCCACAATCCCCAGATTATGCGTAACTATAATAACTGCAGTATTGGTTTTCTTGGCAATATCCCTAATCATTTCCAGTAACTGTGCCTGGGTCGTCACATCCAGAGCCGTTGTCGCTTCATCTGCCACCAAAACTGTCGGTTCCGATGACATAGCCATGGCAATCATGATACGCTGGCGCATGCCGCCTGAAAACTGCTGGGGATAATAGCTGAAGCGTTCCTCTGCATCCGGTATATTAACCAGCTTCATCATCTCGATGGTACGCTTTCTTGCATCTTCCTTATTCAACTTAAGATGCTCCATAATGTTTTCCTGGATCTGATAGCCTATAGTAAGAACAGGATTTAAGGATGTCATGGGCTCCTGGAAGATCATGCTTACCTTTCCGCCTCTCATTTGACGCATTTCCTCGCTGTTTTGACCATACTCCAGCATATTGCGTTCATCTCCCCGGATATAGACCTCTCCTCCGGTTACTTTTCCAGGAGAGCTGATCAGCTGCAGCATGCTCATCATGGTCACTGATTTCCCGCTTCCGGATTCTCCTACAATGCCAATGATTTCTCCTGGCTTTAAATACATGGATACCTCATCCACAGCCTTTACAAGCTGGCCATCCGTTTTAAAACAGGTTTCAATGTTCTTTATTTCCAACAAATGTTCCATTTTTGTCTCCTCCTATCAAACCTCGCCCCTGAGTCTTGGATCCAAAGCATCCCGTACACCATCGCCGAACATATTAAGACAGATAACCAGCACCGCCACACAAACGCCCGGGGTAAGTGCAAACACAGGGTTTTGGAGAAGAAACAACCGGCCGTCACTGACCATGCCCCCCCAGGAAGCAGTGGGCGCACTGATTCCAAGCCCAAGAAAGCTAAGCCCCGCTTCTGCCAGAATGGTCTGTCCTACCTGTTGGGTCATCATTACAATAATAGGTGAAATGCTGTTGGGAAGAATGTGTCTGAGCATTAGTCTGAAGTTTTTGTTGCCCTGCAGCTTTCCTGCCATGATATAATCGGCCTGTTTTATTGTAAGAACCTGGCCTCTCATCATCCTGACGTAACCTGCCATAGAGGATATTCCCAGGATGATCGCCAAATTGCGGATCCCGCTTCCAAATACAGCCGTCAAGGCCATTGCCAGAATAATCTGAGGGATAGCGCGAATCGCTTCCATGATTCTTGTGATCACATCATCCACAATCCCTCCGAAATACCCTGCGACCATTCCGAAAAAGGTTCCGGCAATGCAGGCAATCATAACTGCGAACACGCCGATGATCAGGCTGACTCTGGTTCCATATATAATCCGGCTCAGCACGTCCCGCCCGTAATTATCCGTCCCCAGAATATGATCTTTTCCCGGTCCCTGCAGAAAGGAGGCAAAATCCGCATAATTCGGATCATAAGGCGCGATCAAAGGTGCAAATACTGCTATTATAACAAAGAGCGCAACCACAATGGCGCTGAAAGCAGCAATCTTCCTAGCAAACAATGTTCTAACTGTTTTTTTCCATCTTCCGTTATTTTTCATGATTCTGCCTCCTTATTCATAGCGGACTCTTGGGTCAACCACTGCATATAAAATATCCGTCATAAGGTTGATGATACAGGACACAAGAGCTGTAACCAGAACACATGCCTGAACAACCGGAATGTCCCTTGACTGAATAGCCTTTACAAATAAAGATCCCATACCCGGAATGTTAAAAACGGATTCAATAAACATGGAACCTGCCAGCATGGAACCGAGACGCATTCCCAGAATGGTAATAACAGGAATCAAGGCATTTTTAAGAGCATGGAGATAAATGACCTTTCGCTGTGAAATCCCCTTACTCCTTGCTGTCCTAACATAATCCTGGCGGATCACCTCCAGCATACTGGAACGTGTCTGTCTGGTTACCGTGGCTATCCCGCCAAGTGACAGACAAAATAGCGGCATAATTGACTGTCTGATACCAGTCACCAAATCTACATGGAACCAGGTAAATCCATAAGACGGAAGCCAGCCCAGCTTCATGGCAAATACATACATGACTAACAGGGCGATCCAGAACTGGGGCAGACAGGCCGTTATATTTGCGATCAGGGTTACCGCCGTATCCGCCGGCCTTCCCCTGTATACCGCACTGATCACCCCAAAAAGTATTCCAAGAGGAATGCTTATTAAGAATGCACTGATTGAAAAAAACAACGTAATAGGAATTCGTTCATTAATTACTTCCAACGTACTTTTGTGAAACTGTGTTGATTGTCCCCAGTCGCCCTGGAGCGCTCCTCCCAGCCAGCTGAAATACCTGTGAAGGACAGGCTGGTCCAATTTTAATTCATGAAATACTCTGTCATATTCTTCCTGTGATACTTCCGTTCCCAGCATGGCATATACCGGATCTCCGGGAATCAACGATACAAGCATAAATGTAAAAATGGATATGAGAAAAATAATCAATATCATCTGTCCCGTGCGTTTCGTTATGTATGATCTCATTTCATCTTTATAGCAGGAGCTTATATCCTGCCATATTCCTCCCTCCCTGCATAACTCTTTTTTATTCCACTGTTTTTGCTATTTTCATAATTGCTTTTCTCTGATACAATAACAAAATAGCTGATTTTTATTTAATAATGCTCCATCTCCTTTTTCAATATAAGTTTTTAACCACTTTCAGGTTATAATTATATCTTTAGTTATACATTTTTTCCAATAACCCTTTCCTATTTTTATTATAGTCATTGCTTATAATCAAAATAGCACAACAAAAGAAAGCAGGCCTTCTATGGACATCAGATATCTGGAATATATCCTTGCTCTGGCTGAAACAGGTAATATGACGAAAGCAGCCAAAAAGCTATACGTATCGCAACCCACACTCAGCCAGTTTCTTACCAAACAGGAACTAGAGCTCGGAACGCCGCTGTTTCAAAGATCCCACGGCACCTATACGCTAACACCAGTAGGAAGCCTCTATGCTGAATATGCAGAAAAAGTAATCTTCTTAACGGACAAACTGGAAAAAGACATAAAACGCGTCTCCAATTCCAGCCGTATCCGTATCGGTACCTCTGCTTCCAGTGCCAGGCATATGCTTTCCTGTATCCTGGCAGATTTCCGTCAATACTATCCCAAAGTGGAATTGGTTCTGTCAGACGATAACCTGGGCTCCATGAGTAACTTTATATCAAGAGGGGAGATCGACCTTGCTTTTGTGACCGCTAATTCTCTGGAGCAATACAAGGGTCAGAGCATCGAGCTAAAGAAGGAGGAGGTTGTATTTGCTGCACCCAGTCTCCATCCTTATTGTCAGAAAATAAAAGGAAACCGCCAGCATTCACTTACCAGTGCACAGCTGCTGGAACATTTCCATAATACCCCCTTCATTTTGCAGCATAAAGGATCCTGTATCCGATATCTGATTGAAGATTTCTTTGATAAGCGGGATTTTAATCCAACCATTGCCTGCATGACCTCTCAGGCCCAGTCCATCTGTGACATGATTTCCAGCAATATCGGAGTAGGTTTTATTCCTGTCGGGTACCATATTCCATATAAGCAAATTACCAGTTTTTCATTGGAACCCAAGTTATACAGGATCCATTCGATTCTTTACCGAAAGGATTTATACATGGCTCCGCCTCACAAATGCCTGATCGAGCTGGCACAGACATATGTGAATAACAGTTGTAACCAATCTTAACCAATCATCACAGAAATCAAAAAGGAAATCCCGGATACTTACAAAAGTATCTGGAATTTCCTTTTTACATTTTACTCTGTTTGAGCCAGGATCTGCCAGGAATCCAGGTTCTTTCTTATGTGATATTCTTTTCCTGCAGCATTTCCGGCTGATGCAGAAGACTGTTTCGTTCTTGTGATAACCAGATCACCGCCTTCGGCAGAATTCAATGCAAAGCGTTCTTTGTCCTCTTCCCGATACGGATACAGCAAAGAGGCGATTCTATGGCTTAATTGAGGTTTTTCGGTAGTTGCCTTTATGTGCCACTGCATATTCAGACCTTCGGTTTCCTTTGGATCCACGCCTTCAAATTGATTTGTCTGTTCAAGAACCATAGAACTGCCGGTAAATAAAACATCTACCCCTGTCCCCTGATGGCTGCTGGAGAAAGAATTGTTCCCCAGCGTAAACTCATGAAGGCCGTGCATCAGCCAGCTTACGGTTTCTTCTTGTGACAACTCAATTTCATCTATGATTAAAAAGAAGGTTTCCTCTATCATTAGTACGTGACGCTTTGCGGACAGCAGGGCAGGAACGGTCTTACGGTAGGCATTTAAGGCATCTCCTCTTATATAAATGAAACCATCCGAAGTGCTGCATTCTTCAATGGTACCGTTTGCCGCCATCAGGCTTTCAAACTGTGACTTTGCAGATCCATTCATTTCTTCCGCTTTCGTCTTCTGGCGCAATTCGGCAAACTGCCCCTTGTCTCCGATCAAAACCGCATTTTTCGACTTCGTATGACGCCGCCATTCCGTATGCATACTGCTCCAGTAGCCAATATAATACCCAGACTGAATGGCAAGAGGTTCTCCAAATCCATGGAGAACGAAAGCATTCTGATCTCCATGGCTGTGGCTTACGGAGCCATAGGGGCTGGATTTAAAATAAAAGGCAAGATGCTTCTTTTCATCGGCCATATTTTTATGAATGCAGACCCAGCCGATATCGCGGAACCATTTGACAGTCGTACGATTATCGGGAACCTCTATAGGTGTGGGTGCGTAAAGCATATGAAAAAACAGTTCATCAAAATCGAAGTTCCACCATCCATAATTATAAAACAGGTGTTCCGTTCCTTCTCCTCGTTTTTTTGCCTGTTCGTAATACCATGCATATTGCCTGCGATTCGGAGAATCGCTGGTAGCACTTAAGATGCGCATCGTGTAGCCTGCCTTTAACCCGGGATAATCACCCAGATCTGACATATCTCCAAAGGCCATGAACCGCGTATCCTGACAATAGGTATTAAGGATAAAATCTCCTGTATTCTTAAAAAACGGACGCTTAAAGATATCGAGTCCGGTAGCTTTCTTGATCAGGCTGATGGCCTCTGTGAAAAAGGATACCCCTGATTGCCAGTAGGTGGGGCCTTCAGCCCATCCGCCATCATCTCCGCCCCAAGGACTGAATATGGTAAAAAAGTATTCGATCGTATAGTTCAGCCATTCTTCCGCTTCTGCTTCCTCTTCGTAAAGTGCCAGGGCGGCAGGAATAAGAGCCATAGAAAGGGAACGTACGCCGTGGCTGTCCAGAAGCTTTATGTGGATCTTAATCTGGTTTTTTACGTAATCATATAGTTCTCGGGCTCGTGAAAGAAGTGTTGATTTCACCAATCTCCTTTCTTCGGAAGTCAAGTCCTCATAGAGCCAGTCGTATCCCCAGGCAAGGGCTGTGATAATACGAAAAGCTGCCTCGTCATTATAGGAACGTGCTGTGGGACCGGCAGTATCCCATGAGGCAATGGTCATAAGCCAGCTTTTGGCGGTAGCCAGACAGTCGGGGTCACCGGTGACTCTCCAGGCCACGGCGCAATGTTTTACTGCATAAAGCGCTTCCTGGCAGTCCATATACATCTTTCGCCAAATGGGAATGACACGTTTGTTATTGGGATAAGGAAGGGGCTCATTATGAGGGGAAGTACCCACCCACGGCCTGACCCCGTTTTCTATAAATCCGTTCCAGTAAGAAAGGAGATCCGATTGGGATCTTTCCTTTAAACGCATGATATCAGGCTGATTTAACCAGATCCTCGGATGAGCATTTATTGCATCGTAACGGTGTTCACGGCCTCTTAAAGGAGTGATAGCAGCGTTCTCTGAAATCGAAAACGGTTGTTCCGATACAAGGATATTTTCTCCGGATAGAATACGGTAGGTATAATCTCCAGGCTCCATCACCACATCGGGGGTGTAAAAATTAATCGGTACCGCATCAAATAGGTAACATAGCCCATGCTGGGAATTAAAAACCTCTATGGTATAAATCTCCCCGTCTTCTGCAGGCATCCAGGTAAAGCGCGGAGGATTTTCATAACTGATAGTTCCTGATGGCCGATTATAAACGTTGTAGTTCATTTTCATCTTCTCCATTCTTTGATAAAAAAAGATAAGGGCAGCGAGTTCAATTTATAATTATACCTTTGTTTATGCGTTTTTTCCAATAACCCTTTCCTATCTTTCCTATAGCTATAGCCTATAATCAAAATAACGCAGAAGAATTTTCTATTGCATAAAAAAAACCCTCAAGCCCGGCAGATCATCTGCCGACACTTGAAGGTTTTATTTGCTGGCCAAACGGCTGCAATCTTACTCTTCAACAAACATGTCCTTACCAACTCCGCAAACTGGGCATACCCAATCTTCGGGTAAATCTTCAAATGCAGTACCTGGCTCAATACCAGAGTCTGGATCACCGATTTCAGGATCGTACACATATCCGCATGGCTCACAAACATACTTTCCCATCCCTATCACCTCCTTTAACTTCACTGTGCTTTCTTTATAGCATATTATACCATTTTTATCAATAGATTTATTTCACATGTCCTATTTTTATTTCTCCGAAGCCCCTGTTATTTATAAAAAATCTTCTCTCATAGGTGTAAAAATATCTACCAAAATCCCCTTTTCAAGGCAAACACATCCATGGACGATGCCATCCTGCTTTAAAAGAGTATCTCCTGCCTCTACGACATTCTTTTCATCACCAATGGTGAACTCAAACTTTCCGCTGGCAACATAGGTAATCTGGGTATGTGGGTGGCTGTGGAGATTTCCCACTGCTCCCTTCTCAAACTGGTTTTCCACACACATCATTCCATCACAGTATGCCAGAACCTTTCTGACAACGCCTTCGGAAGCCTGAACACCTTCTATTTCCTTATTAAATACCCACATCTGATCTTTCTCTGGCTTTTTCATCATGTCTTCTCCTCGCTCCTTTCATTCTATAAGCCTAACTCCAATTCTTCCACACCTCCGGCCGGTATCCAACCGTAGCCAGCCTTCCGTTTCTGACAATAGGAGTCTTCAGTACCTTCTGGTTCTCTAAGACCTTTTCATCTTTATCCTCACCGGCAATGTATTTGATCAGCGCCAGGGCTTCCTGATCCTTGCATGTTTCATCAAGCATGGCATCCAGTCCTCCTACTGCCTGCTTGACTCCATTGTACTCGCCTTTGCTCAGCCCTTTTTCTTTCATATCAATAAACTGGTATTTGATTCCGCGTTCCTTAAAATAGCGTTCCGCCTTCTTGGTATCAAAACATTTTCCGGTTCCAAAAATTTGTATGTTCACGGGCCTTGTCCACCTTTCTGGTACGATCTTCTTAACAGGCCCATTATAACACAGGGAACCCTTGGTTTCAATAACCAGGGGTCCCCCATTTTCATCGACTTATTTTACGTACCGCTGCAGGGTCTTTCTCACTGCTCCGGGACCTTCTAACATTTCATAAAGCATGGTTTCAATCTTACCGGAAAGTCCTGCTTTCACCAAATCCGTTCCAAACAGAACGGGATTGGATAGGATCTCATCTAGACCTTCTTTTCCTTCCGGCTTTTCTCCCAGTCTGATTCCTTTTAACTGTTCTTTTAATTCTGAAAGCATGGGATCGCTGCTGATCTCCATGGCATTTCCCTCATCATCCACACCCAGGAGATAACGGAGCCAGCCGGCAATTGCCAGCGGAATCGCAGTTAAGTTCTGCACATCTAAATTTTCATCTGCCAGATAAGCCTTTATGGTTTCTCCAAAACGGATGGGGATCTTCTGGCTGGTATCGGTTGCAATTCTCTGTGGAGCATCCGGGATAAATGGATTTGGCAAACGGTATTCAATCACCTCTCTGATAAAATCCTCAGGGCTTAAGATTCCCGGATCCGTAACCACCGGAAGACCTTCTTTGTAGCCAATCCGCTCTACAAGGGCTGTTAAGTCCTCATCTCTCATCTCTGCTGCAATGCTATTATATCCTAACAGACAGCCATACACTGCCAGGGCCGTGTGCAGAGGATTTAAGCAGGTGGTAACCTTCATACGCTCGGTCTTATTTACCGTATCCCGGTCTGTCATGTATACACCAGCTTTATGAAGTGCCGGACGTCCGTTTGGAAAACGGTCTTCTACCACTAAATACTGAGGAATCTCAGCATTGACAAAGGGGGCAATGTATGTGTTTTTGCTGGTGATGATGGGCGCCATATCTTCGATTCCATCTTCCTCAAGTAATTTCTGAACCACCTCAGCAGGCCGCGGAGTGATCTTATCGATCATGGACCATGGGAAGGAAACCTTGTTTTCATCCTGAACCCAGGGAAGGAAGCTTTCGGAAGCATAACCTTTTTTTGTCCATGCCTCCGCAATGGATACGATGCTGTCCCTTAACTTTTCTCCGTTATGGCTGCAATTGTCCATGCTGACCAGGGCCAGAGGAGTACCACCTGCAAGATACCGTTTAAGAAGAAGGGCTGTCACCACGCTCATAGCATGGCTGGCTTTTTCCGGGCCCTCTTCCATGTCTTTTTCCACTACAGGGAAAAGCTCTCCACGGAAATTAGCAAGTGCATAACCCTTTTCCGTAATGGTAAAGCTTACCATCTGAAGAGACGGATTCTCAAACGCCTGAACCAGATATCCGAAATCCGTTTCATTGCTCACATCAGCTTTTACGCCTTTGGCAACGCTTGCTACCACTTCCCGGTCCATGGTCCCGTCCGGTTTTAAGCTGACCATCATGGTCATATTGTCAAAGGGGGTATATATTTTATCAATAATATCATAATCAAAGGTATCTGTTGCGATGATGCCGCTTTCTTCAAGACCATCATTCAGCAGGCGCTGCTGCAGCACTGCGATGAATCCCCGGAAAATATTTCCTGCTCCAAAATGGATCCATTTCGGTGACTTATCCGTGGCCGACCTCATTTTTTCCCAGTCAAATTCCGGCAGCTTTACAGAAGCCTTTTCCCAGGCTTCCCGGTTTGTTAAACAGGACCGATTCAGTTTCATAAATCCATGCCTCCTATTTTCTTTTTTTATGGGTTTTATCAATCGCTTCCCAAAGACCTAACAGGTAATTTGCCCCAATGGCTCTGTCATACAGACCATATCCCGGACGAGCCTGCTCGCCCCAGATCATGCGGCCATGGTCCGGACGGATATATCCTTCAAAGCCGGATTCATACAAAGCCTCCACAATGGCAAACATATCTAAATCCCCGCAGGAAGAAAGATGAGCCGCTTCATCAAAATCTTTTTCCGAAGTATGGCGTACATTCCTGATGTGGGCAAAATGGATCCGCTTCTTATCTCCAAACTCCCGCATCATAGCCGGAATGTCATTGCTTAAGTCACTTCCAAGACTGCCGGTGCATAAGGTCAATCCGTTATAGGGATTGCTGTTTAAATCAAGAAACGTCCTGATATTTTCTGCATTGGTAATAACTTTTGGAAGTCCATAAAGAGGCCATGGCGGATCATCCGGATGAATCGCCATCTTTATATCATACTTTTCTGCGTAAGGAACTACCGCATCCAGGAAGTATTTCATATTGTTCCAATATTGATCCCGTGTCATGGACTGATAAAACTCAATGTCCTGAGCCATGGCATAAAGCCGCTCCGGCTCCCAGCCCGGAAGGGAGTATCCTCTGGCTTTTCCTTCCATAGCCTTTGCCATCTTTTCCGGATTCATCTGAAGAACCTCATCATGGCGGTAAGCCATAACATAGCTTCCGTCTTCTGTCCGATAAGCAAGATCGCTCCGTGCCCAGTCCATCACAGGCATAAAGTTATAGCAGAGACATTTGACCCCTACAAGGCTTAAATGCTCCAGGGTCTTTATATAAGCATCTATATACTCATCCCTGGTAGAGAGGCCTTTCTTTATGTCTTCATGGATATTGACGCTTTCGATAACCTCCATCTCAAGACCGGCCTCATTAATCTCCTGTTTTAAGGCTTTTAATGTCTCCAACGGCCATACTTGTCCCACGGGTACCTTTGGCAGGCAGGTGGCCACACCGGAAACTCCCGGTGTCTGGCGGATCTGTTCAAGGGTCACGCTGTCATCCCCAAAGGGAAACCAACGCATTATCATTTTCATGTTTGAATACCTCCGTTTCCTTGCTCCTTATTCTTTTCTAAACGCAATTGTTTGTGACTATTCAGTCCTAGCATAAGTATATATCTAGTATACTAGTAGTTCAATCAGCAGTTTTCATAAATATCTTCTTTTTTTTTGTATATAATGTACAGATGTTGATGTTTCCCAAACCCTAACATCAAATCGACGCAAAAAAGCGGTAATAAGAGATGAGGGCTACCCTCTCTTATTACCGCTTTTATTATTTTTAATGAATCAGAAAGGCAACATCACAGAAAATACTCTGAATATTCTTTTCGCAAAGCTTCCTCATCGATTTTATATCTGGATAAATGCTTCTCCATCAATTCTTTTGCCTTGACTCCGTCCTTTGCAGCAATGGCGTCCACAATGGCATGATGGTCGGAAATTGTCTTCAAATCCTTTACCGCAATCAAAGACATGCTGCGTATCCTGTCAAAATGAATGGTAATGCTGTCCATGAGCTGATAAACCTGGTCTTTGCCGGTTATGTGAAACAGCAGCCGGTGGAATTCATCATCCAGCTTAAGAAGCCGCTCCGGAGAACGATTTTCCAGATAAAACTCCTGAAGCTTCACATTCTCGTTAAGCTCCATAACCGCTTCTTCTCCAGCCGTCTTACAGGCCAGCTCCACAACTGCACTTTCCAGGACATTGCGCATAAAAATCGCCTCTTCCACCAGCTTATAATCGATCAAAGCCACTGCGCTTCCCTTTTGAGGATAAATTTCAACGATTTTCACCTTTGACAGCTCAATCAAGGCTTCTCTAACCGGAGTCCGGGACAAATTCATTTCTGAGGATAATTCATTTTCACTCAGCATACTTCCCGGAACCAGATCAAGATGTATGATATTATCCTTTAACATCCGGAGTGCATATTCCCTTCCTGTCTCTTTGGAATACCTTTCTGTCAGCCGCATACCATGACCTCTTTTCTCAAATTCTGTTCATATTTAGAATAAGCGAAATCAATCTCAATGTCAAGCACTAGTATACAAGTACGCTGTATCCAAAAAGCTCCGGCCTCCGGATGCTCCTAATATCTCATAGGAATGATTTCTAAATATTCCTTAACCGTTGCACCTGCAAGGAACATATCTATGATCTGTTTTCCTAACGGATTTAAATCATCGGTATAGTATTTCATCAGCTCCTGTTTAAAGAAATCTGTCAGGATCTTTGCTCCGTCGTCGTATCCCTGAGTGCCTACTTCCTGCTGGGTCTCAGGCCTTAAAAATGCTCTTCTGATGTACTGGCCGTCAATTTTTAAGGAATCAAGGCCAAAGCCAAGAAGCGGACAGCGAGCTTCCACAAGATGCTCCGGTTTAAACTTGGCGCTGCCTCGGCGGGCAATGTACTCCCTGGCAACCCACTGGGGCATAAAGCTCACCTCATACGCACCGATATGCTGGTTAGGGATCAGGACATACCTGGTATTTGTTGAATTTAAAATCTGGTCAAGCAAAAGGTTGGCCTGGGTCACCTTTTTACCGGTTGCAAATGGCCAGTAGGATCCCACACCTTCGCTGGTCATTTCCAGGGAATCGATGATACTTGGATTATTGAATCCTCTCGGAGCCACAAGACGCCATAACCATGCCAGCGCCGGAGGCAGTATGTGGAGAATACCAAGAATTCCATATGTCGGGTTTTCTTTCGTACATGCAGGAGTCCGGACGCCAAAGCTTCTCACGTCTACTTCCACAGGGGTATCAATGGCTTTAGGAACCAGCCTTCTAGGTAAAACAACACGGGGGTTGGGACAAGGCTTTCCGTTTTGATCCAGGGTATGTTCCCAAACCAGACAGGTGGCACCGGGTACTGCCTGCATGTTTAAGAAGATAAGGGGCTCTTCCGGCTGGATCAATATTTTCTCATATTGAGGAGAGGAACCATAGCATTTGATGTTATCCAGGCGCAAGAACCATGCGGATTCTGCATCCTTGACCACCAGCTTTTTGCTGTCGTTCTGCATTTTGGGATGACATAATGCCATGTCATCTGTCACAGGGATCAGTTCGCAGGTTTCACTTAATACCAGATAGTTTTTTTCACCTGTAACCGTATTTCTTCCTAATATAGCTCTGCCATCCATTTCCTTATGAATGTCTTCGATCATTTCGCTTTTTCCGCCGCCGGAAGCGCCTTCGTGCATGATAACGATCTCATTGTCATAAGGAGTGATCACTTTTACCGTTGATGCATGTGCTGTTACCCAGCCTTCTTCTTCTCCAATATTAAGAAGAACTCCGTAGATGCCCTTTTTGGCACTTGGTCCGGGATATAAATTATAGGAATAAACTTCATGGATCCCATCCAGGCGGTTATGAACCACGATCTGCTTTCCGTCAAAATGGGTGTGTCTGAACGGAGGAGCCAGAAATACAACCGCTCTTGGATTAAAGTCGGAAGAAATCTCGTCAATATTTAAAAATCCCTGCAGATCTGCAAGTCCGGCAGCGAAAAATCCGGCGTTTAAGGGTGCGATCAGGATAGAATCATATCCATACTCAAGCCCGCCTGACTTAAATGGGAAAAAGATCAGCTCCTGCTTTTTCAGCCAGTCAAAGGTTTCCGTTCTTAAGGTTTCAAAATCAGAATGATATACCTCCTCGTATCTGGGTTTATCCGTTGGTTTATGATCCGCAATTAACAGGCAGTCAGGATCGCGTCGTCTCATGTAATCATCCGCATAATTGACTACGACTCCGTTTTTACACTTCGTAGCAGTTGCCTCCAATACATTGCCTTTGCCTTCCACTTCATATTCAATGAAAAATTCAGTATTTTCGGAATTTCCCATTGCCAGCGTCAGCAAATCTTCCCTGGTCTTTGGAATGACGACACCTTTTGACTCAGCCAATATATCTGTTACATACTCGGGTAAATTCATATCACGTAAACATTCCAGCATATTTTCCTCCGTTCCTGCGCAAGCCCTTATGCACATCTGTAGTTCGCGCCAAATATGGGGGCGGCGCAAACCATGTAGTTAAAATGATCTTCTTCAACCTTTGTTTCCCAATTTTATTAAGTATTACATAGTTTCTATTTTAATATTCCAGGCATGTGATTGTTCTGCTATTTTTCCAAATGCCCTTTACAGAATCATGCCGAATACCTTCTTATTTCGTTGTTAAAGTATTCTCCTATTCATTCATCGCCTCCTCCTTCGATATATATAAAGCCGATATCCAGTTCATGGATATCGGCTTACTTACAACTTAGAATTAATTCTACTTTGTGACGTCTTCCGGTGTTATTTAGCTGTATATAGCTCTTCCAAATTTCTATCAACCGTAATAACAATGATCTTTTCACCTGTTTTCGTGCTGATATCCGAGTGAGTGCTGATAATTGACACATCCATAACATCTGTTAATATTTTCTCCAGATATTCTCTTCCGCCCTCGAACAGGGAAGTCCGGACTTTCTTAAGCAGCTCAATACCCTGCGCGCTTTCCGTCAGTTTCTTTTCTGAAGGGCTTAAGAATCCAATTAACCTGACTATGATCATATCATTTAATACATAGGTACGGATCGTCTTTGGACCCCTTCCCATATATTCAACTTCAAATTTACTGACAACTTCACTGATTTTAGCTTCCAGCTGACCTTTTGTCATATTACATCACCTGTCAGATACAATATCATGAAAATCTGGGCCTGTCAATGATTTTTTAATTAACGAAAGTTAACATTTTATCGGGTACTTAGATTTCAATCGGCCCCGGCAATCGGCCAGCCCCCTCCAATCTTGACCAAAGAAAATAGATATAGTATCATGAAGTTAAGCGCATTTTAAAAGGGGGCATCAATAATGAGCCAGCCAAAACAGATCGAAAAAGTTACTAAGCCCGACCACATCCTGTCCTATTTTAAACTGGAGCTATGGCCGCTATTATTAGTCACGGTATCAGGTATCTTTTATAACGTTGGTATGATTGCCGGTCCCTATTTTGAAGGGAGGCTAGCACAATGCCTGTTCGATATCATGAAGGGGTATCAGACCTTTTCTGCCATGATATCGCTTGCAGTCACTTACCTCGCCGTTATTCTCGCCGTTCAGCTGATGCGCTGCATCAAACGGTTTTATGTACGGCGGTTCGCCAATGATACAAGCCGCAACATGCGGCATATGCTGTATAACAGTTTGGTAAATATGAGCCAGGAGGAACTGAAGCAGGAAAGCCTTGGTGCTATCATGACCAAAGCAGTGACCGATGTGGACGCATGCGTGGAGGGAATGCGGAAATTTACCACGGAAATATTTGATACCGGCGTGGTACTGGCATCTTATCTTGCCATGCTTTTTGTTTATGACTGGCGGCTGGCTTTGCTTTCCGGTATCTTTACACCCATTGCCTATTTCATTGCAGGGCAGCTGAAAATTCGCATCACACAGTATAATATGGAATATAAGAAAAGTGCAGGCCGGTTAAACAGTGCCACCATGGACAGAATTTCTAATTCCATTACCTACCGTGTATATGGCTGTGAGCCAAACCGTGACAGTGCTTACGAATCTAATCTTGCGGATTACGAGAAACGTGCCGTTTCAGCAAACCTATGGGGAAGTGCCATGCAGCCGATTTACAACATTATCTCCATGTGCGGCGCAGTTTTGATTATTTATTCAGGTTCTAAAAACGTGCTTGGAACCGGTTGGACCAACTGGAACATCGCGGCGTTTACTACTTTTCTTTCCTGTTTTACAAAAATGGCCCTCAAATCCTCCAAAGCAGCTAATCTGTTCAATGCCGTGCAAAAGGCACAAGTTTCATGGGTAAGAATTAAACCGCTGATGAAAGAATATGTGGAACAGAATACGGATTCCGCCATCGACTTTTCAAAACCTGCGGGACTCACGGTATCTGGCTTATCCCTGGGTTGGCCGGGTGGCCCTAAAATCCTCAAAGGCCTTTCCTTTTCTGCCGGCCCCGGGCAAATCCTTGGTGTGTCAGGGCCTGTGGCAAGCGGTAAATCTGCACTGGGAAAAGCCTTGATTGGAGAAGTTCCCTATGAAGGCAGCATCCGTGTGGGAGAAAGGGAACTCTCCACTCTGAGCGGCTACGAACGCAGCAGACTGATTTCCTACATGGGGCATCAGCCGGACCTGGTAAGTGACAGTATTGAGGAGAACATCCGTCTTGGAGAGCATGGGAGCATTGCCCCTTATCTGCAGGCAGTATGTTTCGGGAAAGAGGTGTCACAAATGCCCCAGGGAGCAGCTACTTCAGTAGGCAGCGGGGGAATAAAGCTTTCAGGCGGTCAGCAGGCACGAACCGCTCTGGCCCGCACACTTTATCATGCACAGCACATTTTAATTTTGGATGATCCCTTTTCCGCGGTTGACCGCGGCACGGAGCAGAAAATCTTTGAAAATCTGCGCACATTGGCTGCGGATAAAATCGTGATACTCATTTCCCATAGGCTATATCTGTTTCCCACCTTGGATCAGGTGCTGTTTTTAGACGGCGGCAGAGGAGTTTTTTCTACCCATGATGATTTGATGGAGAAAAATCCCACTTATGCAGAATTGTATCATGCACAGATGGAGGGGGAGATGCATAATGAAGAATAAGAACAGTCTTGGCTCTGTGCTGAGAAAAATCATCTCCTCTTCCAAATGGATGACCCTTATGACGGTGATCATCATCGCAGGAGCGATTGCGACAGCCCTTCTCCCACCGTTGGTTTTGGAACGCATCGTCAATCGGCTGACTGCCCATCAGCCGATCTCACTCTATCTCGCACTGATCTATTTTGGACTGCTGGCGCTTTCGGGTTTATTGGAGTCTGGTCAGAACGTGATGATCACCGTGTTTGGTCAAAAGGTCACCCACGGCCTTCGAAGTGAAATGTGTGCCAAGCTCCAGCGTCTGCCTGCCGCCTATTTTGCACGGCACGAGGCAGGCAAAACTACTTCTCGTTTTGTAAATGATGTGGATGTGGTAGATTCGCTGTTCACCAATGGCATTATCAGTATGTTTGCCGATGCCTGCAAGGTACTTAGTATCCTGGCAGTCATCTTTTATAAAAGCTTGGGGCTTGGCATTCTGATGCTGTGGGTCACACCGCTGTTGTTTGTCATGACGCGCCTGTTCCAGAAGCGGATACTGAAGGCACAGGTTGCAAACCGCGCAGCAGTGGGTAAGGTCAATAATCATGTGCCTGAGACAATACGGACGATTCGCATGATCCGCACCCTGTTCCGGCAGAAATACATGGAGCAGAAATATGATGATTACATTGAAGAAAGCTACCACGCAACAGATAAGTCAAACCTCTATGATTCCATTTATTCTCCCATTGTTATCTTCATCAGCTCTTGCGTAATTGCGGTGATGATGATATGCGCCGCTCTGGGCGGACAGGTGCAGCAGTTCTTTGGTGTCACCGTCGGTACTGCAGTAGCCATCATCGCTTATGTGAATAAGGTGTTTGACCCTCTGGAAAGTATTGGTATGGAAATTCAAAACATCCAATCCGCTGTTGCAGGAGTAAAGAGAATCAACGAATTCTTAAATGAGCCGGAACGGGAAAAAACAGACGAATCGGTCATCGGTAAGGGACCAATTCCAAACACAAAACCCTGTATCTGCTTTGATCATGTAAGCTTTTGCTATGATAAGGAAAATACCGTGTTAAACGACCTTTGCTTTAAGGTAGAAAGCGGCGAAGCGGTCACCCTTGTGGGCAGAACGGGCGCGGGAAAAAGCACGATCTTCCGTTTGCTGCTGGGTCTGTATTGCCCTAATGAAGGACGAGTGCTTGTAGACGGTGTGGAGGCCTCTAAAATCCCAGATACCAGGAAGAGAAAGCTGTTCGGCTATGTGGAACAGTCATTCCATTCCGTATCAGGCACGATGGCAGAACAGATTTCTTTGTTTGATCCTGCCATCAGCCAAAAACAGGTGGAGGATGCTGCAAGACTGGTTGGACTTCACGAAAGCATTTTGACACTCCCGGAAGGTTATAGTACCCCTGTGGAAAAAGCCATCTTTTCGCAGGGGCAGTTTCAACTGCTTTCCATTGCCCGGGCGGTAGCCGCCTCTCCAGAAATTCTGCTGTTGGATGAAATTACGGCAAGCCTTGACAGCGATACGGAACGCAGAATATTGGACGCTTTAGAGCGTGCCTGCGATGGCAGAACAGTACTTTCCATATCCCACCGCCTGCACGTAAATACCCGGAATCATCGAATAATAGAAATAGGCAGTAAATGCTTGTAATTTTAATGATACCTGCAATATGATGATTCGCTTATCATTTAAGAATTCCGTATAGTTTTCTAGCCTCAGATATGGTAAAATAAATAAAATTACTTTTAGGTGATTTTGATTCGAAACGAAAACCGTAAATATAAAGGAGAATAAAAATGCTGCTCTGTATTGGCACCGCTCCGTGCAAAGTCTGAAACGGACGAAACTGCACGGAGTAGATTGAATTCGTCCGTTGGACTTTGCACTTTCAATAAATCATAAAGATTTTATTTGAAAAAGGAGCAAAGTCATGTTAAAAAATTTAAAAACAAACATCGAGGAACTTCGTAATTTCCTGATTTTATGGATCACACAGTCATTTTCGGCCTTGGGCAGTGCAATGACCAACTTCGCGCTGGTGATCTGGTCTTATCAACAGCAGGGGTCGGCTCTCACCACCTCGTTATTGGCCATCTGTTCCTATGCACCCTATGTCCTTTTAAGCATTTTTGCAGGTGCACTGAGTGACCGGTGGAACAAAAAGGCTACGATGCTGCTCAGTGACAGCTTTGCGGCATTGTGTACTGTTTCGGTGCTTATTCTGATGACAACTGGTAAACTCCAGATTTGGCATCTGTATTTAATCAACACCTTGAATGGATTGATGAACACGGTACAGCAGCCTGCATCGGATGTAGCCATCAGCCTATTGGCCCCGCAAAAGCATTACCAGAAGGTAAGCGGGATGCGTTCCTTATCCAATTCGTTGGTTACCGTACTGACGCCTATGCTGGCTTCCGCCCTGCTTTCTTTTGGAAGCATCCGTCTTGTCATCCTGTTCGATTTAATTACATTTTCCATAGCGTTCCTATCGCTGTTATGCTTTGTCAAAATCCCGCAGGCCACAGAAGGCCGGGGCCCAGAGAGGGAAACGGTATTGCAGTCTGCCAAAAGCGGCTTGCGGTATCTTAAAGATAACCGGGGAATTCTGGATCTGATTCTGTTTTTGGCTGTTATCAATTTTACTGCTTCTATCTTCAATGCCGCCCTGCCCGCTATGGTACTGTCACGAGCCGGTGGCGGAGAACTGGCCCTTGGAATGATCAACACTGTTACAGGAATTGCAACTATGGTTGGAAGTATTTTGGTTTCTATGCTGCCTCCGCCAAAAAGCCGGGTTCGAGTGATTTGTAATTGCCTGCTTTTTTCCATGAGTACTGAGAACTTTATCCTTGCTTTTGGCAGGAGTACTCCTGTATGGTGTTTTGGCGCAGTCCTTGGCTGGATCTTTATTCCTGTTATGAACGCCAACATGGATGTTCTTTTCCGAACAATGATCCCTATTGAAATGCAGGGCCGCGTCTATTCAGCAAGGAATACCTTACAGTTTTTCACCATTCCCCTGGGATATCTGTGCGGCGGCATTTTGGTAGACCGGGTGTTTGAACCATTTATGGCAGGACAGCCGGCAGGCAGTCTGTGGACCCCACTGTTTGGAACAGGAAAAGGCTCCGGTGCGGCGATGTTATTTTTTGTGATCGGATTTTTAGGTGCCTTATCATGTCTGCCATTTCGGGCGGACAGAAATATTTGGAAACTGGAGGAAACGTTGTAATAAATAAAACCAGGGGGTAGTTTATATATGAATAAACCCAAAGTAGCGTTTGTATGCGTCCATAACTCTTGCCGCAGCCAGATAGCCGAAGCTCTATCCGGGATAAAATTTTAAACCTTAGAGACCGTATCCAAAACGGAACTTTATAAAAGAGGCTGGCAGGTGCTTTCGCACTTGCCGGCTATTTTATTACATTCTGGCAATCATACGGTCCATGCCTGTGAAAGCTGGTTAAAATTTTCTTCAATATATGGTAAGATATCTATAAGAAAAAATTTTCTACTCATTCATAACAGAAATTTAATCAATAAACTAAGGCGGTGATCTTATGACAAAGGATAAAGCAGATGGTAAATATGACGATTTGATAAGTAAGCTAAAAATTGATTGTAAAAAATGCAGCGGCTTATGCTGCGTTGCTTTGTACTGCACAAAAACAGATGGTTTTCCTGCCAATAAAGAGGCTGGGACACCATGCAAACATCTTGATTCAGATTTTTGCTGCAAAATCCATTCCAGACTGGCGGACAAAAATTACAAAGGTTGTTTGGCTTATGACTGTTTCGGAGCGGGGCAAAGAACGACTCAACTATATTTACCAGATGGAACATGGAAAGCAAATTCTGAACAGAAAGATAAACTCTTTCAGATATTTATGATTGTATATCAGTTGCATCAGATGCTATGGTACCTGGTTGAGGCATTTACTTTGACATCAGATGAACTACTTAAATCAACGATTGATTTGCTTATCTCCGAAAGTGAACAAATGGTACAGCAGCCCATGGATCATATTGCAATGCTGGATCTCTCAGAATACAGATTAAACGTAAACAACGTATTGAAACAGATCAGCACTGATATTTCATCGAATGATACATCAAATCAATTTCACGGTTTAAACTATTTGGGAAGAAATTTTAAGAAAGCAAATCTTGACAAAAAGAATTTCAGTATGTCATTCATGATCGCTGCAAACTTATCCGGATGCAGCTTATGGAAGACTAACTTTTTAGGTGCTGACCTCCGTGACGCCAACATAAAAAATGCAGATTTGAGTAATAGCATCTTTTTAACACAAATGCAGATTAATTCCGCAATCGGAAATTCGAATACAAAAATCCCTATAAATTTAACCCGTCCGGCAACATGGGAAAAATAAACCGGTTTTTCCGCCATGGTTACGTGGTAAACTTATACCGGATTAGCAAAAATAGTCGAGAAGTTTCTCTCACTGTCAATGTAAGATAAGGAGCATAAGGTGGTGAAAAAATGGAAGAAAAAATCGAGGCGGTCCAGAGGATGCAGGATTATATTGCGGAACACTTATCAGAAACTATCACACTGACTGCTTTATCAAACGTTTCCTATTATTCGCCGTGGTACTCCTACCGTCTGTTCTTGCAGCATACCAACATGACGCCAGCCGATTATATCCGGCGCCTGCGGCTCTCCAAGTCAGCAATCAAGCTGCGGGATGAATCCTGTAAAATTATAGATACTGCTTTGGACCTTGGATTTGGCAGCGTGGACGGCTATCAGCGGGCGTTCTTCCGTGAATTTGGGTGCAATCCCAGGGAATATGCGAAAAGCCCCGTTCCGCTCTATCTTTTCACGCCTTATGGAGTCAAATACCGCGCACTCAGAAAGGAGAAACAGATGGAAACTGTAAAAAGTGTATTTGTGCAGGTTATCGAAAAGACGGAACGAAAGGTACTTATCAAAAGAGGGATAAAGGCTGCCGACTATTTTGCTTATTGTGAGGAGGTTGGCTGTGATGTGTGGGGACTTTTGCAAAGTATCAAATCCATTAGCGGTGAGCCGGTTTGTCTGTGGCTGCCAGCAAAATTAATTGCTCCCGGCACCTCGGAGTATGTGCAGGGAGTTGAAGTGCCTGTGACTTATGATGGAGTTGTTCCCGATGGACTTGATGTTATTGTGCTTCCTGCCGCAAAATATCTGATGTTTAAAGGAGAGCCCTTTGCTGAGGAGGATTACTGTAAGGCCATTAAAGATGTGCAGACAGCAATCAGTAAATATGATCCAGCTTCCATTGGCGCACAGTGGGATTCATCAAACCCTCGCATCCAGCTTGAGCCTGTCGGCACAAGAGGTTACATTGAACTTCTGCCAATCAAATGACAAAAAAGCGACAAAGAAGCACAAGATGGCTTAAATAAGCCGTCTTGTGCTTTTTGTCAAAAGATGAGAATCGACCAGTTATACAGCAGCGGTGTTCCCGCCAAGAGACTCTTAATTTCCCGCTTCTTTTTTAAGTCTGGTCAATACTCTTACCAATATCCCGTCTCATATACTTATTCTCAAAAGATACCCATTCCGCCGCCTGATAGGCATGTTCTCTGGCTTCCCTTAAATCCGCTCCGATTGCCGTCACTCCCAGCACTCTTCCGCCATTGGTCACCACTGTACCGCTGCCGTCAAACTTGCTTCCTGCATGAAAGGTAAAATATTTCTCCTGTCCCTTAAATGCTTCCAACCCGGCAATGGGATATCCCTTTTCATACTTCTCCGGATAGCCCTCTGATGCCAATACCACGCAGACCGCCGCATTATCTTCAAACTGCAGGTCTATCTGATCCAGAGTTCCGTCAATACAAGCCTCAAAAACCTCCACAATGTCATTTTTCATACGCGGAAGCACCACCTGTGTCTCAGGGTCACCAAACCTGGCATTGTATTCCAACACTCTGGGGCCTTTTTCCGTCAGCATCAGTCCAAAGAATATAATCCCCTTAAATTCCCGGCCCTCTGCTTTCATGGCATCCACAGTCGCCTGATAAATATGCTGCTTACAAAACGCATCCACTTCTTCCGTATAAAACGGACTTGGGGAAAATGTCCCCATTCCCCCTGTATTAAGACCTTGGTCTCCGTCTTTTGCCCGCTTATGATCCTGGGCGGATGTCATAATTTTAACAGTCTTTCCATCCACAAAGGAAAGTACCGACACCTCCCGGCCTGTCATAAACTCTTCCACCACGATTCGGTCTCCTGCGGAGCCAAACCGTTTATCAAGCATTAAATCCTTAACCCCACGTTCTGCCTCATCCCTTGTAGCGCAGATCAGGACTCCCTTACCCAAAGCCAGGCCGTCAGCCTTTAACACTATAGGCATTGGGGCTGTCTTTATATAACTTAACGCCTCTTCCAGAGAATCAAAGACTTCATAAGCTGCTGTAGGAATTCCGTACTTTTTCATTAAATCCTTAGAAAATGACTTAGAGCCTTCCAGCAAAGCCGCACGTTTTTGCGGCCCGAACACCCTTAGCCCGGCTGCTTCAAACGCATCCACCGCTCCCGCAACCAAAGGATCATCCGGTCCTATGATGGTCAGATCGATTTCATTTTCTCTGGCAAATGCCACCTGCCTGTCAAAATCCATGACTCCCATATCCACACATTCTGCAATCTCTGCGATTCCTGCGTTTCCTGGGGCGCAATATATCTTATCAACCTTAGGGCTTCTGTAGACTTTCCATGCAATGGCGTGCTCACGTCCGCCTCCGCCTATGATCAAAACTTTCATTGTGACTCCTCCTGTCCGTTTGCGATCAACTGTATGGCCTGGGGAAGGATCTGCCATTCCGCCTCTTCCATGACACGCCGCTGCAATGATTCCGGCGTATCTCCTTCCCGGACTTCAACCGCCTTCTGCAAAAGAATCGGTCCCGTATCCATCCCTTCATCAACATAGTGGACCGTGGCTCCCGTGACCTTCACTCCCCGGGCCAGGGCAGCTTCATGAACTTTAAGCCCATAATACCCCTTCCCGCAAAAAGATGGGATAAGGGACGGATGGACGTTGATGATCCGGTTCCTGTACTTTTGTATCATGGCTGCCGGAATAGCAACCAGATAGCCGGCTAAAACGATCAGATCAAGGCTGTACTGGTCAATCTTTGAAAGAAGCGCTTTATAGAACTCCTCCCTCTCTTTAAAATCGGCAGGAGATATGCAGTAAGCCTCAATTCCATGGTTTCCGGCTCTTTCCAGTGCATATGCGTTCCGGTTATTGCTGATGACCACCTTTACCTCTGCATTGGTGATCGTTCCACAATCTATGGCGTTTAGAACTGCCTGAAGGTTGGTTCCCCCGCCGGAAACCAATATACCGATTTTCAGCATAAGGTCACGCCCTTCTCTCCTCTTTCCGTGTGGCCGATCACGTAGGGAACTTCCCCAGCCCCTCGGATTGCTTCCATAGTCCTATCCACATCCGCCGGGTCCACTGCCAGAATCATTCCAATTCCCATGTTATAGGTGTTGTACATGATCTCTTCCTCGATATTACCTTTATCCGCCAACAGACCAAAGATGGCCGGTACTTTATAACTGTTCTTTTCAACCACCGCCCTGATACCCTCAGGAAGCATACGGGGAATGTTTTCATAAAAACCGCCTCCGGTGATGTGGCTGCAGGCTTTGATCACTGCCCCGCTGTCTTTTACGCTTTTTAATGTATTTACATATATTTTGGTAGGAGTGATCAGGGCATCACCAAGAGTTTTGCCCAGTTCCTCATAATAGGTGCCCAGGCTTTCTTTCGTCATGTCAAACACCTTGCGTACCAGGGAAAAGCCATTGCTGTGAATGCCGGAAGAGGCGATTCCAATGAGCACATCCCCCTCTTTGACATCAGCTCCGGTGATAAGATCTTTCTCATCTACCACACCTACCGCAAAACCGGCCAAATCGTATTCGTTTTCAGGATAAAACCCGGGCATCTCCGCTGTCTCACCGCCAATCAAAGCGGCATTGGCCTGTTTGCATCCGTTTGCAACTCCGCTGACGATCTCGGCGATTCTTTCCGGGTAATTCCTGCCGCAGGCAATATAATCCAGAAAGAACAAAGGCTCTCCGCCTGCACAGGCGATATCATTGACACACATGGCAACACAGTCGATTCCAACGGTATCGTGCCTGTCCATTAAAAATGCAAGCTTCAGCTTTGTGCCCACCCCATCAGTTCCTGATACCAGAGTCGGCTTTTCCATGTTTTTAAAGGCTGACATGGAAAATGCTCCTGAAAATCCTCCAAGCCCTCCGAGAACCTCAGGTCTCATGGTTTCCTGCACATGCTTTTTCATTAATTCAACCGACTTATATCCGGCTTCAATGTCCACTCCTGCATTCTTATAATCCATTTTTTCTCCTCGCCTCCGATTTTCTTACTTCTTCATCTGGGTTAAATATTCCTGATATCCGATATGGTCCAGTTTCTCTGCTTTTTCTACCACTTCGTTTTTTAAGTTTTCCGAATATTCCTTCAGCCTTCCTAAAAGCGCCTCGTCACTAACCGCTAAAATCTTAGCTGCAAGGATTCCTGCATTGGTTCCTCCTCCTATCGCAACCGTAGCAACCGGAACTCCGGAAGGCATCTGCACGATAGAATAAAGTGAGTCCACTCCGCCAAGGTCTGAAGTTTTCATGGGAATGCCGATCACCGGCATGGGGAACAGAGCCGCACACATTCCCGGTAGATGAGCTGCCTTACCTGCTCCGGCAATAATGACCTTTATGCCTCTTGCTTCTGCCGTTTTGGCATATTCAAAAAATATATCCGGTTCCCTGTGGGCGGAGATCACCGTCATCTCAAACTCCACTCCCAGTTTTTTCAAAACATCTGCAGCCTGAGCCATTACAGGCATGTCAGAATCACTTCCCATTACAATCGATACATTTGCCATAGTAAATTCTCCTTTTATTTTGTTTAATATGAGGATTCATTATTTGCAGTAATACATTTTATTAGTTTAATTAATAATTGTCACTTATTAATTAGCTTTTACTTATTAATTATCATACAAGCTTTTTTCCTCTTCGTCAATGGTTTTCTTAAAATTTTGACCATTGCCAATGGGGAATATAAGAAGGGCGGAAGAACCGGAAAGATATATATTACTCTCTCCGGCCTCCCGCCTGACTATGTATGGTTAATACTTTCCGCCTCCAAAGGATGGCTCATCAAAATAAACTGGATCAATGTTAAGAACCGGTACCTCATGATCTTCTCTATAAACCGGTTTCACCTGCCGGGAATCCCTGGATCTTGATTTTGTCTTTGGCTGGGAATCCACCGAATTATTTTCGCCTTCGTAAAGCTGAAAGCCCTCAACAAGTCCCTTCATAATCTGGGCCTGACCTGACAGCTCTTCGCTTGCTGCGGCACTCTGTTCTGCCGTCGCTGAGTTGGTCTGAACTACACAGGATATTTGGTCAATTCCCTGTGCTACCTGATCAACTGCCACTGCCTGCTTGTCAGAAGCCAATGCGATCTCTCCAATAATCGAATTAATGCGCCGGCTTCCTTCTACAACTGACTGCATAGCCTTTGCAGTTTCAGCGGTAATCTTCGTTCCATTTTCAACAGCCTGCATGCTTTCCCCAATAAGCAGCGTAGTATTCTTTGCCGCTTCTCCTGATTTGCTTGCAAGATTTCGTACTTCATCTGCCACAACTGCAAAGCCCTTTCCGGCTTCTCCTGCACGGGCTGCTTCAACAGCCGCATTCAATGCCAGGATATTGGTCTGGAATGCGATATCCTCAATGGTCTTTATAATCTTTCCAATTTCATTGGACTTATCACTGATCTCCATCATAGCCTGATTCATCTCAGACATCTTTACACTGCTTTTTTCTACATTCCTGGTTGCTTCTTCTGAAGTAGCACGAGCTTCTTTTGCATTTTGGGCATTAACGTTTATCTGATTTGATATATCGCTTATGGCAGCCGCAAGCTCCTGAATGGAAGAGGCCTGTTCTGTAGCTCCCTGGGATAATGCCTGGGCTCCGGAAGATACCTGCCCGGATCCATTGGCTACCAAATCAGCCGACTGGTTAATACGGGAAAGGGCTTCACTTAAATTATTCCTGATTCCTTGCATGGCCATAAGAATTGGCTCATAATCAAGGATATACTGTTCCTGGTGCTTGGAAGCCACCTGGAAATCACCGATTGCCAACGCCCCCAGCAGGTTGCTGATATCGTCAATCATGTTTCCGATATTAGAAATGGTGGCACGCATGCTGTC
>Ga0213825_1000227_pt1 | contig 42199 bp, 33 predicted proteins | sample MC6MC0900MG_FD_179896 | JGI IMG/M metagenome (GOLD analysis project Ga0213825, IMG submission 179896) | Enriched soil aggregate microbial communities from Iowa State University, Ames, United States - MC6-MC0900-MG | ecosystem: Environmental > Terrestrial > Soil > Unclassified | place: USA: Iowa...
TCTCATCTGCTGTTTTAAAAAGACCGGGTATTTGTTTGGCACTATGGTCTGGCAGACTGCACTGTCCTGATAAGAAGTCCTGTGGTGTCTTAAAACAAAGTTGGTCATGGCCCGATCATCTCCAAAGGTTGCTTTCTGGCCTAAAAAGCTTTGATTCAACCATCGTTCCATATTGTCCATGACAATCTGCTTCTTATAGCAGGCCAAAGGGCCTGACAAGCAGGTAACTACGTCAAAATAAGCTTCCGCCGCTTTCAAAATCCGAAAGGCGATATAATACCTGACCGACTGCATCTTTGTCAGGCCATTGGTATAGGTATTGGCTACGTCCGTTCTGCCGGACACCCCTCCCATTTTAGGATCCTTAAATGGCTGTACCAGGTTCCTGATGGCAAAGGGATCTAAGAAACTGTCCGAATCCACAAACACCAAAAGTTCATGTTTTGCCTCCAGAGCACCTGCTGCCAGGGCTTCTCTTTTACCTGAGTTTTTCTTTAAAACAATGTACTTTAACCTGGATCTGGTTTCAAACTGCTCCCCCTCCTGGTAGAGCTTTTGGACGACCTCATCTATTTTTTCCACAGACTTATCACTGGAACAGTCATCAATGATAATAACTTCCAGCTTATCCACCGGATAATCCTGGTTGATACAGCTTAGAATGGTCCTTTGAATCCACTCCTCCTCATTAAAGCAGGGGATTAACACCGTCACTCCCGGAGTAAAATCAACATCAAGGGGCACCTCCCTGTACAATGCCCCAAACAGATATCGGCTGAGTAAAAACACAGCAGCCATAATGCTGTACAAATACAGTATTTTATTAAATCTGAAATAAATTACGCTTTCTGCCCGCATCAGGATCACAAAAATACTGATAAAGAACAGCAGCATGCTGGATATCATCAGCATATACCTGCCCTTTTTCTTTGACGAATAAAGGGAAAGAGGAATACGAAAGAGAAAACCACAGTGGTATGAGGAGTCCTTCCTCAGCTGGGTCCTGGCGATGGACGCCTCCATTTTAACCTTCATTTCCAGTCCTTCAGGCAGGGTTCCGGGGAGGATTTCAAATTTAAGCAGGATCTTATCCGCATTCTTCACAATTTCCAAGGTTTCTTTAGAAGATATATTTAATAAAATCCCTGTCATGGAAATATCCACGCCTTTGCACACCATGCTTTTCTTCTTATTCCCGGTAAAACAGATCACTTCCACATCATAATCAACCTTGTATCTTAATCCTGACTGTTTCTGTGCAATATACTCATTAATATTGCTGCTGTCGTAAGTCTTTCCCCTCCTGTCTGTATTAGTCCTCACATTGGTCTTATCCGGAACATTGGACAGCAGTCTTCTGTCTTCTTTTAATTCCAGAAGAACCTCCTCTGAAATCTGTCCTTTTCCTTTTTTATTACGGCGAAGATTCATCTTATTTTTCATCCCTATTCAGTTCACTGGCAGTAGCCTTCCTGGTTTCACCTAAATTGGCCTCAGCAGGTGTAGCCCTTTTCTCCAATGGTTTCATTAAATAATTGCTTACTTTGTCAAACCGGTACCCCTGATTCATCAGTTCGGGGATAACAAGGTCCAACGCCTTGGCTGTAAGATCAGGATCAGAGGAAGGCTCATTGGAATCATCAGACATATGCAGAACCATTATGCTTCCATTCCGCAGAGGATATCTGGATCCGTCACCTTTCCGTATTCCCTTTAACAGCTCATCGGCCAGCTCTCTGGACGTCTTCGCTTCATAATCATGACTGCTGAAGTCGCCGCTTACAATGTACTGGAATCCCATATCAAATATAGATTCCATGCCGTTTTTACTCATAGCCAGGGTCGGGGGACGGAATATTTTTGTCAATGCAGGCCTGCCGTCTGTTGTCATATCACCCACAACGGAGCAGAGCTTTCTATAGGACAGGGCTAAATCCGCCATTCTTTCTGCCTCCACCTGACTGGTTAAAGAGTTATAAAACGGTCTCTTCTCCCTCCTTGATTTGATCTCATCATAAATAGCATACGGTAGATGGCCATCTGTATGGCTTCCGATATCATGGCCTTCTACAGCAATGGCCCTTAAGAGGTTGGGGTTTTCCTCTATGCGGTTAGTCCTTATGTGGAAGCTTGCCTTGACCCCATACTTTCTCAGCACGTATAAGATCTGGTTGACCGGCTTATCAGACCCCCAGTCATCAATGGTCAAAAACAGCACCTTTTCGTTTGTAAACCTTCCGGTTATATCAATCAGCTTCAGTTCCCCCTGGGAAAAGCCGGGAAGTACATTCTCGTCGCTGTAATCAGGATTTCCCACATACCGCTCCTTCATGATCCCAAACTTTTCCCCTTCCGAGAACCAGGCCAAATGCCCCGGAGCAATATCGCCCACCCCAGCCGTATAATCAGATTCTTTTACCGGGTACTGATAAAGCCCCGGGCTGTTCCTTAATTGCCCTACACTGACAATGCGGTACTGGGATCCGTTGTTATCTATCCCATCTTCAAAGGAGTTAGTCAGAACACGGTTCTTATATACATCCAGAAGCAGATTCCCTATTAGATCTTTGTCTTTGTAATAATCCATTCGAAAATATACAATATATCCTCTCCTCGCAGATATATTTCCGGCATGAAAGGAATTGGCTAAGACAGTTTCCAAGGTCCCATCCGGTCCTGCTTTGGAGCTTGCCATAGAAAGATCCTGCCACACCAGAGTACATCCTGCGCTTGCAATCGCTTCTGACATCTCACCGGTAATCTCCGCGTCATAAGGATATCTGGCTAAAACAGGCTGCACCCCGAATTCCTTGTTCAATTTTTCCTGCATTCCATTAATACTCTGGTATACAGACTTAAAGTTATTTCCACTTCTTCCTGTGAGGCAGAGTCCGATTTCATGCCCCCTGCTAAGGATCTGTCTGATCTCTTCCTTATTTTGATCAATCTCTTCACTGGTCACGAAAAATGTACCTTTTCCCTGAATCTGATCCATCTTATCAAGGACATCATACAGAACCTCTGTCCGGCTGATCCCGGTAAAAGTAAAAGAAAGCTCCTGGCTGGTGCTATGTACGGTATAGACAGATTCCGCCTGCTTCCCCTGATTGTCACGCCGGATCTTATCAAAATCAATGGAGCCGGCTGCTTCCCCGGAAGGTACAGGAATACTGGATGCAACTTGTGTTCTACCTATCATTTCCTGCAAAAAAGATACCCTATAATTTTTTTTACCCAGATATTCCAGCACGTATTCTGCCGCTTCCTCCACATCATCACTGACATCCAGCCTTAAGTGGACAATCTCTCCCTTACTGATTCCTTTCTTGAAATACTTTATTACTTCCTCTGCCGATCTCCCTTCTGTCATAGGGTTTTTGGAATAAGTGACCAGATCATAAGAAAGGGTTGAGGCAGCTTCCCGCACCAAATCGTTATACTTTGCGTAAACAGGCATAAAGAGATTTGTATTAACCCCGTATTTGTCTTTCAGCAGTTTGTCTGTTTTGTAAATTTCGAAACATATACTGGAAAAATCCATATCAGATAAATCTTTTCCTGTCAGGCCTCCGTTTCCAATCTCATGGCCCTGGTCAATGATTTCTTTTACCCTGTCTCCATATTCTTCCAGTTCCTTTCCTGTAATAAAGAACGTAGCCTTTCTATTGTTTTCTTTTAAAAGCAGCAAAATCTCCTCTAAATTTTCCTGGCTGCCTATTCCCCTGAAGGTAAGGCCTACACCACTATCCCGGCCGCCCATGGCATATATTTCGGAAAGCTTCCCCCCGTTTTTCTCTCTTAACTCAGAAAAATCCATGGCATAGTCCTCATCCTGATATTGGGGAATCTCCTGAGCAAACGCAGTTTGATATCCGGTTTCTTTCAAAGCCTTTGAAAACCAGCCGATCACCTGAATCAGGCGTTCTTCCTCTGAATTATTATCTTTCTCCCTTTTCTCACTTTCATTGAACGAATGATCCCCAGCTTCCTGTGAGGAGATTTCCTTTACTTCCTTACCGTACTCCGCCTCATTTAGAGTCCCTGACATCTTAATGGTAACTATGCTCCCCCACTTTAGGCCCTTCACGTAATCCAAAGCCTGCTCATAGCTTGAAAAGCTCTGATAATTAAGAAATTTCCTGCTCTCAACCACATATTCATATCCACAGGCTGAGGCCGCCTCTAAGAACTCATTTGAGCTATGAGGAAGGGTCCCCTGCAGGATCTTTGGCATCTCTCCTGTAATCTGTTGCAGGATGCGATTTGCTTTTGCAAGATTTTCAATTAATTTGTCTTGGGGCAGCTTATCCAGTTCTTCCTCCCCTTTTAAACCGATGCTGCCAATTTCATTCCCTTTTTCTTTAATTTTATGGATAAAATCCGTATCCTCCGCAGCCGTTATTCCTGATATCATAAAGGTGGCTTTCTGGCCGTTTTCAGACAGCAATTCTAACGTTTTATCATTGGTTTTACTATCGCTTGTACCTAAAAAGTTAATGGCAACCACCTTTTTCATGGTATCTACATCCGTCGCTATTCTGGCTGCCTGATTTACATTGTTCAATTGAGCCAAAGCACCTTTTATATCCAGGGAAGCGTCATATAAAGCCTGTCCTTTCGAAAAGCTGCCTGCCTCCATTGGCTTTAACTTTGCCCCGGCAATGGCTATGACAGAAGTAAAGGAGAGTAAAAGCGCAGTTATTTTTAAATATCCTCCATACCTGCCCAAACCGCTTAATTTCCTGGGCGTTTTAATGGAATCTACGGGAGGTACCGGTGCTTCTTCATCAGATAAAATCTCCATTAATTCTTTTGTTATAACACTGACCTTATCATCTCTAACTGCTTCCGGAACTCCGCCATGCTCCCTGACTTTTGGAGAATCAGGTGTTTCTTCGCCCTGAACAGCTTCTTCCAGGAGAACACGAATCAGCAATTGATATTCACTTACCATATCATAATCGCCGCTGTCGCAGAGAATGGACAATTTTTCTGCATCTGACAGCACTTCCTGCATTCTCACATTAATATCTTCACTATGAGTATGATAAATAAATTCATGATAATCTGCAGAATCAAAATAACGTTCAAAACCAGCGAGGAGCACTTCCCCACTATGATCGCGGATCCATGCTACCAGATTTGAAACACAAGTATAAAGAAATTCCAGCCTGGTAAATTTTTTTATATTGGAAGCGACCATCGGTGCATCCAAAGGAATCATGCGGGAATACTTTTTAGTTAAGTTTTCCATCTCCTGGGAAAGCTCCATAACACATTCCCGGATCAAGTCTTTCCCAGTCATAATTTCATGGGTGTGACAGCGCAAACGGAAACTGGACAATTCCTTTTCGTTCAGTAGATATTCCTCAATATCTGCTGCATGGAGAGCATAGGAGAAGCGAAGATCAAGCATGGCAGACTCAAGCAGTTCCGCATCCGCCATTCCAAGGAGTTCTTTCAAAACCAAAGCACCAACCATAACTTTTACCGATTCATTTGGGCCGGATGCCTTTCTGCCGTAAAGTGGTGAGAATATACGTTCATCAATGATCGGAAACAAGCGTTCCGCAAAATCCTTTGCCCATGACTTTTCCAATACTTCCTTTTTGCGTTCTGTCATCTTGAACGGAACATCCCCTACATTCATCCCTTCGCTCACCTCGTTTCCTTTTATCCGATATCACAGACTGATTCCTTTTCTAAAGGCTCCAATAGAAATAGCCCGATTCTCGCAGTTGTTTTCCATTAAAAATACTTTTCACATCAATGATAACCTTTCCCGAATCAGGAAAATCCCCAAACAGACTTCCTAATTGTTCTGAATCAATTTCTAAAAACTCTTTATGAGAAACAGCAAATACAATCCCATCTGCTCCCTTTACTTCCTCCATCTTTACAACTTGTATCCCATATTCTTGTTCCTCCTGCTCCCCAAGATATGGATCCACTACTTTTACGGAAATCTCATACGATTTCAGCCTTTCCACAATATCCAGAACTTTCGAATTCCTGATATCCGGGCAATTTTCCTTAAACGTAAATCCAAAGATATATACAGAAGCATTCCTTACCAGCTTATTTGCCTTGATCAGCTGTTTTACGGTCATATCGGCTATGTATTCTCCCATGCTGTCATTGATCTTTCTTCCGGACAGAATAATCTGGGAGTGATATCCAAGGCTTTCAGCCTGATAAATAAAATAATAAGGGTCTATTCCTATGCAGTGACCGCCAACCAATCCCGGCGCGAACCCTAAAGCATTCCACTTCGTGTTCATGGCCTCCAGCACTTCCTTGGTACTGATCTCCATTTTATCAAAAACAACGGCCAATTCATTCATAAAAGCGATATTGATATCTCTCTGTGCATTTTCCACCAGCTTGGCAGCTTCCGCCACCTTTATGCTCCCTGCACGGTAAACACCCGCTTCAATAATCAATTCGTAGATCCGGGCAATCTCTTCTAGAGTTTCTTCATCTATCCCTGATACAATTTTAACAATATTACTTAAAACATGCACTTTATCCCCAGGGTTAATTCGTTCCGGAGAGTATCCCACTTTAAAATCCTTGCCGCAAGTCAATCCTGACATCTCTTCCAATATAGGAACGCAAATATCCTCTGTAACCCCTGGATAAACAGTGGATTCAAATACTACAATGCTACCCTTTGATAAATTCCGCCCGACAATCCGGCAAGCACTTGATACAGGTTCTAAATCAGGCGTTTTATCCTTATGGATCGGAGTGGGAACTGCCACCACAAGGAATTTAGCTTCCCTAAGCCTTTTCTCATCTACAGTAAATTCAATATCCAGATTCTTAATGTCTTCCCCAACTTCATTTGTAACATCAATTCCCCGCAAATAGGCCTCTATCTTTTTTGAGTTGGTATCAAAGCCAATGGTTTTAACCTTTTTGGAAAATGCTGCTGCAATAGGAAGCCCCACATACCCCAGCCCAATGACTGCTATGGTTTCTTTCTTATTGACAATTTTATCGTATAGCGTCATACTACCTCCCCTTCTTTATAAAACACCTTGCAGTACGCTGCAAAGAAGCAGATCTCAAGAGATATAAATACTGTTTATAAAAAAACTCTGATAGATGTACTATATCACCCTATCCCCCTTTGCGCAATAAATTGTTTATTACTCCTATATTTGAAGAATTTAACTTTAATAATTTGGGAAAATTATCCTGTTTTATGGCTCCTGTTTTTCCACCAAAGGAACCTGTTCCTTTGTCCTTACATCATACAGGCCCTTATCGCTTATCTTTAGCTCCGGTGATGCCAGATGTGTCAGAGCGGAAATGGATCGGATGACATTGCAGTTCACATATCCCATTGCTTCAATTTCCGCTCTCACCTTTGCCAGTTCCTCCGAAAGCTTTAAAAGGCTTCCGTCAGAGATAATCCCGCCGATGGGAAGTGCCGCAGAAGCTGTGATTTTGCCTTCCCTGGCTGTTACATATCCACCCTGCATATGGACTACCCGGTTTTGGGCAAGTACCATGTCCTTTGCAGAATTTCCAAGGACCAGCAGATTATGACTGTCGCGGCTCCAGGTGGTAGCGACCGCTCCGGGAGACTTTAAGGCATGTTCCACTAGTCCATAGGATACATCTCCTGTCTTTCCATAGCGCTCAAATACCACCGCAAGGCAAAGACCTGCCTCCTGCCAGCATATGCATTTGTTCCGAATGGGAAGTTCCCGCTTCACATGTCTGACGCTTGTTCCAGTCTCCTGGATCTGCATGACATGTACAGTGGCTGTCCCTTCCCGTATCTCGCAACGGTTCAGACTAAAGTCAGAGGCCAGGGCCAGACGGCATTTTATTGACTGGTAAAAATGATCCGGAAAAACCGCCTTTGGGGTATCCGGGCTTTTTTCATGCTTCTTTCCGTTTTTATAAACCGCAGAGGGGCAGAAACTTACCAGATCATCGAGAACAACGAAATCCGCCAGCTTACCAGGGGCGATCATCCCCCTGTCATCAAGGTCCATTCTCCTTGCAGGTGTCAGGGTGGCACAGTAAATGGCGTTTTCTGCAGGCATTCCCTGCTCCACTGCCAACCGAAGGATCTGGTTTAAATGGCCCTTAACCAGATGGTCCGGCATGGTTTCACCCGTTACAAGGGCCACTTTTTCATAAAGAGCATGGGACACCACCGTTTCCACCACATCAGGTGTCAGGGATTTTGCCTGCAGTTCCAGAAACATACCCATGGCCGCCTTTTCAAGAACTGATTCTGGCGTCTGCTTCATATGGTCAGAATCCACGCCGCCCCTGATAAAGCCTAGTCCTCCTAAGGTCTCCAGATCTGTTCCTGTAGAAGGAACAACATGCGGAATCCCATAATAGATGTCCAGTTCCGTTTCCTGTTCCATAAAGCTTTTTATTCCTTCCACCCCGTATACATTGGCAATCTCAAGGGGATCAGCCACCACACAGGTGACTCCATAAGGTAGTACCACCCTGGAAAACTCCTCCGGATATGTCATGGAGCTTTCGATATGCATATGAATATCGATCAGTCCCGGTATGATATATTTGCCTTCAGCATCTACCACACATTCCGTCTCATAATGATCCCTATGATATGAGGAAGGGGAAATGTCGTAAAACCTTTCTCCTACAACCGCAATGTCCATTTTTTCAAAACTTTGCCTGTATGTCTGGTAGACCCATCCATTTTGAATCAGTAAATCAACCTTCATGTTTCCTCTGTCCTTAATTATTGATAATTTGGTTCCACTGGTCAATCCAGCCGCTTAGCTTCGGATTGGCAAAGGAATCCCTTTGCGCTGTCTCTACGTTAAATACTGCGCCGGTCTCCGTTTTATATACGTCTCATTTTGAGAAACCTTTCAAACGGTTCGACCACTCCCTTATCTTTGCTTTTTTAGGAACTTATGGTAATATAGATTTAAAAAAGAGGTTTCTTATGATTAATAAAATACACAGAATCTATTTCCTTTTAATCCTTCTATCAATATCCCTTACCGCATGCCAGAGCCCGAAAAAGGAGGCAAAGGACCTTACCGGTATTCCTGTTGATATAGAAAAAACGGAATCCGTTTCCATTTACTATGGTTCCATCTGTTATTCCTTCTTTGATGAGAACAAGGAAACCATAGCCAAGGTCGCAGATCTCTTTCACGGCTTCTCTTTAAAAGAAGTTCCTGACGGAGCACTTGATGCCTCTACCACCTACCAGATTTACTTTTCTAACACCGACGGCCAGACTGCGGCGATTAATGTGGATGAAAGCGGCATGTTCTATCTGGCTGATACGAAGAAATTCTATGAAGTATCTGAAGGGGTTTTTCATCTGGAAAAATTAGAAAAAATATATCAGGACAGCATGACTGCGGGAGGCTTAGATAAAAACCAGTGCCTCATTCCGTAGACTGCTTAAGTCGAAAGGAGATCTTATGAGCGATTATACTAAAACAACTGCAATTGTAGGGCTGGGAGCTTTGGGAATGCTTTATGCCAGCCAGATTACCGCTGCCCTTGGCCCGGATAACATTTACTTTCTTGGTGACCGGGACAGAATTGAACGTTACCGGCAAACACCCTTTTCCATAAACGGTAAGCCCTTTTCCTTTCAGATAGAGGACTGCACCAAAGCCCGGCCGGTGGATTTTCTTATTGTGGCAGTTAAATACGGCGCCCTCTCCTCCGCCCTGGATACCATGAGTGCCAGCGTCGGCCCTGACACCACGATTATATCGGTTATGAATGGAATCGACAGTGAGGAAATCATAGCGGAACGGTTCGGTGGGGAAAAAGTACTTTATTGCGTTGCACAGGGAATGGATGCCATGAGGTTTGGTTCCAATCTTACATACACCCGTCCGGGCACGCTCTGCCTTGGAACCAGGACCGAAGGACAGGAATCCAGGTTAAAGGATTTAACCCGTTACTTTGACAGGGCAGGGATATCCTATACGGTCGAAGCCGACATTGTAAAACGTCTTTGGGGGAAATTCATGCTGAATGTTGGAATCAACCAGACATGCATGGCCTTTGAAACTAATTACAGCGGAGTGCTGGCTCCTGGAAAGCCTAATGATGCCCTGATCGGTGCCATGAAGGAAGTGATTGATCTTTCCAAAAAGAAAGGGGTCGGCTTATCGGAAGCAGATATGGATTTCTACATAAATCTAATCAAAACCCTTTCTCCCGAAGGCGTTCCCTCCATGCGTCAGGATGGAATGGCCCGCCGGTATTCCGAAGTGGAAATGTTTTCTGGAGCTGTCCGCCGCCTTGCTGCAAAACACGGATTGCCGGTCCCGGTCAATGATATGCTTTATGAGAAGATAAAAAAAAGAGAAGCAGCTTATCCTTCATTGCCACATGAATCATAATATTCATAATCAGAATCTCCTTGCATAAATATGTATAGCACCAGAATACATAGAGGGGGCTTGATTTTGGAAAGAATACTTGACAATAATTATTACGATCTGTTCGTAAATAACACTCTGATTCCACGATATCAAAAGGAAAGTGAAATTACCTACCTCAATGAAAGACTTTCTTTGGAACATGTCCCGGCAGAATCTATAAACCCCTGTAACTTAGGGCTGTATTCTTACAACAGTTTTTCGTCACTGTACACACTGACTTCTATAGTTAGTTTAGACAAATCCGGGATTACAGCGGTTCAGAACGATCCAAATTTAAGCCTGTTTGGAAAAGGCGTATTAATAGGAATTATAGATACCGGCATTGATTACCGTCATCAAGCTTTTAAAAACAGTGACGGGACCACCCGCATTCAGTCAATATGGGATCAGACCGATCAAAATGGTGTACGCCCGGAGACCTTTACTTATGGCTCTGAATACGGCAGAGATCAGATAAACAAAGCTTTACAGTCGGAAAATCCATTATCTGTCGTTCCCTCGGTTGATACCAATGGTCACGGCACAGCAATTTCCAGCATTGTGGCCGGTACTCCAACCAATGACCAAAGTTTTCGGGGAGTTGTCCCGGAAGCTGATCTGGTTGTCGTAAAATTAAAAAATGCCAAGAAAAATTTAAAGGATCTTTTTTTTGTACCGGATGGACTTCTATGTTTCCAGGAATCCGATATTATGCTTGCCGCTCGTTACCTGGCTACTGTCGCCCAAAAATTGAATAAGCCAATGGTTATCTGTATTGCCCTTGGAACAAGTCAGGGAGGACATGACGGAAACGGTTCTTTAAGCAGCTATTTAGATTACCTTGCACAGCTTCCTGGAATTGGAGTTGCAGTCTCAGCCGGAAATGAAGGAAACAATCATAGACATTATTTTGATGCCACGTTACCCGATGTCTTTTATAACGATTTTATATTAAATGCAGGAAATGATGACAGCACTTTCTTCGTGGAAATTTGGGCTGCGTCCCCCGCTCTGCTGTCCATCAGCATAACCTCCCCTACCCAGGAGATTACAAAATTAATCCCTCCATCATTAAATGGCTGCATCAATTATAATTTTAACAGAAGCCAGACAAACGTCTGGATCAACAATATTATTTACGAGCAAAATACGGGAGATCAGCTTATCCTGCTGCGTTTTGAAAACACCTTTCCGGGAACCTGGCATTTACATCTTGAAAATAATAATCAAGAATCATTCTCCTTTCATGCATGGCTCCCATCTGGTAACTTGATAACAGACGGAACATACTTTATGAATTCGGATCCAAACGTTACTTTAACTTCTCCAGGAAACGCAGAAAGCCCGCTGACCGTTACCGCCTATAATCAGTTGAATAACAGCATTCTGGTTGAATCCAGCAGAGGTTACACGAGAATCGGAGTGATTAAGCCTGATATCGCAGCTCCAGGTTATCAATTGCCTTGTGCGGTTCCGGGAAATAAATACGGAACTGCCACAGGTACGGGAGCGGCAGCCGCCCATACGGCAGGCATCATGGCCATGGTTTTTGAATGGGGGATAGTGAAAGAGAATTATGTTCAGATGACCGGCAGTATTGTTAACCGGCAGCTTATTTGGCATGCAGCGCGTGACAACGCCAATACTTATCCAAATAACATATGGGGGTATGGCCAGGTGGGAATTTATAATTTTTTTAATACAATAAAAGGTGTCTAAACTCGACAAAGATTTAACATACTAAAAAAGGTGCGATTCCATATGTGGAACCGCACTTTTTTGTATCGCTGATTAGTACAATCGTATTGGCAGAATAAATCACTGCAATATACCTAATTTAAGCTTCCAGACCAGTATCCTGATCACGGAAGTGTCAATCTGCTCTTCTTTCAGTGTCCCCTTATTTAAAGCATCTAAAACGGCAGGAATCTGTACGTCAAAGTCAGTCGCAACCAGTAAGTCATTCCCTGCGGCAATGGCCAGAACAGCCGCCTCTGATGTACTGTTCTTAATGGCATCCATACTGAGGTCATCAGTTATAATCACTCCCTTAAAATTTAAGGATTCCCTTAGTATATCATGAACTGCACGGGAAAGGGAGGCAGGATGTTTCTCATCCATTGAAGTTACGATATTATGGGAAACCAGTACACTGTCGGCCCCGGCTTCAATCCCGGCTTCAAATGGCAGGAAGTCATTTTGAACAAATTGTTGATAATCCCTGGTATCTACCGCGGATCCTGTATGGGTATCCGCATTGTTACCATAGCCGGGAAAATGTTTCAGCGTACTGCCGATGCCTGCTTTCTCCATTTCCCGGACAACTGTCCTGACGTAATCAGCTGTTTCTCCGGCTTCCTGACCAAAAGTCCTGCGGTAGATAAAATCATCCGGATTTACAGAGACATCGCAGACAGGGGCCAGATTAACATTGATCCCAAGTCCAAGAAGAAGACCAGCCTTCTCCTTAGTATCCGCCTGAATGGCCTCAAAGCCACCCTGTTTATACAAATCCTGGGGGGACTTAAACGGTTCAGAACGGAAAGCTGCATATTTACTGACGCGGCACACGGTTCCGCCTTCCTCATCCACTCCCATGAGCAAGGGGATGGAAGAGGTACTCTGGCAGTCTTTCATAAAATCCCGGATGCCGGTTTGTGTCTCATCCTTAAAATCATCACCAAACAGAATATAACCACCCAAATGATACTTCTTAATATCCTCGATGGCACTGGCTTTACGCAGGCGGACAAAAAACATCTGCCCTACCTTTTCCTGAAGGGACATGCCGGAGAGCAGTTCTTCGGCTCTTGCTTCAAAGGGATTACTGCCGGAGGAGGAATCCGCCTGATCGGCCGTATCTTCTATCGTCGCTGAAGGCTCTGTGGAGGATATCTGTATTGTGGGTTCCGTAGAACCGGAGTGTGAATCTGTTTCATTTGCAGCCGAATTCGAATCCTCAGTGCTTAAGCTACCGGATTGACTGCCGTAATCCGGGTATCGCTTCCCGCAGCCTGTCAAAAAAAGCGGCAGAAGTAAAAGCATAAAGAAAAACATATATTTATTTGGTTTCATCAAAGTCCTTTCTGACCGGCAGGTAAATAATTTAATGATAATTATATCGTTCCGGTCAGCAGGGGTCAAGAGTTATTTAACACCCCAGCTGCCTTTGATGTGCAAAAAAGATCGGCGCCAGTACTTAATTCCTGGCACCGATCTGTCTTCTTTGTAAATTCTTTCTTACACCCCGCTGATATTTTCGATATAGTGAAATTGCTGCTCTAAGTGACTGACGTATAACAGCAGTCTTTCATACAGCGGCTCTACCTTGTCACCATACGTATCTTCAAGGCTTTTTCCAATTTCCCTAATGGTCCTGCTGCCGTCTATTTGAAGAAAGACACAGCTTCCATACTCATCCATTGTAATTCTTTTATATTCTGGAATTTTGAAACCGAGTTTTCTAAAAACCCGTTGAATCTTGTGATCCTGTTTTATAAGCAAGGTCACAATACCGCTTTTGTCAACCTCGTATTCCAGTTTATCGGAAATTTTAAATATTAAGTTTAAAACCTCATCATTGTCATTTAGCATTCTTCACTTCACTCTTAAAAAGAGGGATTGCAGTCGCTACTACAAGAATGACTAATAAAATAAATGCCATTCCATTTGAATTTGCAAATCCGCTTGGGCCTTTACCACTGATAACGCCGGTTACCTGTAAAACGATTCCGATCAGTCCAATGATGGATCCGCCGGCAACAAGCCCTGACGACAGGCTTACACCATTAGAAACTTTTGCTTCCTTTTCTTTCTCATTCTTGGCATATTTTTCAACAAAGTAACGAACCAGGGCTCCTAATAAAATGATAGAAGTTGTGGATATAGGTAAGTAAAACCCGATTGCCACTGTCATTACAGGGAGTCCCAGTAAAAACAATACAATACCCATTACAATGCCACAGATGATCATAACCCAGGGCAACTGGCCCGACATGATTCCGGCTGTCAATGTTGCCATTAAATTTGCCTGAGGCAATGCAAACGGAACATTGTCACCGGTCATTGAAAGCTGATTGGAAAGCAATAATATAACGCAGGTAACTACCACAACACCAACTACAGAAGATATAGCAAAATATTTCTGCATTTCATTCTTGCTTCCGCCAATGATAAAAGATACTTTTTGAGATTGGCAGTAACCGCCTGCTGCAGCGATTGCAGTAACAATAAAGGAACCGAATAACAGCAGAGCCTTGTTATCATCCACGCTCTTCCAGCCCAATCCTACAAACAGCAAGGTGACGATAACGATGGAAGCAATTGTCATACCGGATACTGGAAGGTTTGAAGTTCCGATGGTACCGGTTAAACGACCGGAAACAATAACAAACATTAATGACAGAACCATTGATAAAACAGCACCAAGGATTGCCATGGCAAAGTTACCGCCTGATACCAGGAAACCGCCGATGAAGCCTACGATGATACCTGATAATAATATAACAGTTTCAACAGAAGTTCCAGCGCCGCCGCTGCCTTTTCCTCTGGCATTCATGGTTTCCTTTATGGAAGCAATAACCGTTGGGATCAGTTTTATCGCACCGATCAAACCGCCGGAAAGCATCATGCCTGCACCGATATATTTTACGTAGCTGCCTGCTATATCGCCGACTCCCATAGCGTTTACGCTGACAGAAGGATTATTCCATACAGCCGGGCCGCCACTGCCTAACGTGGCGAAATAACCGATGAGAGGCGTAATGGCAAAGTTCGATAAGATAGAACCTGCAAACATGGTCAGGGATACCTGCATCCCAACGATGAATCCTATTCCCAGCAGCAAGGGGTTCACTTCCAGCTGAAACTTCCATTTGTAGAAGGGTTCATTCACAAAGCTAATTACATTGTTGGTGATATTTAAGAATGAACTGGTAACTGTAGTTATTAAACCGCCTATTCCAAATCCTATTCCCATAAACTTCAGAGAATCTCTGGCGCCTTCTGAAGCAACTAAGGTTTCCGAAATAGCCATTGACTCAGGATACATTAATTTTCCGTGCTCTTCCACGATCAAATAATTGTAGACCAGAGAAGCTGCTCCAATTCCAAATAATGCACCACCGACACCGATCACAAGGCCTTCCAGAAATGTCACCTGGGAACCGATCAAAAGAATTGCCGGAAAAACAAATATCATACCGCTGGCAATTGATTCACCGCCGCTGGCCATTCCCTGAAGGAGTGTCTTTCCAAGAATTCCTTTTTCCCTGGCAAACATGGCAATAAACACAGAACCTAAAATTGAGCCTGGTATTCCGGCTGCAACTGTAAGGCCTGCTTTCATGCCTGAGTAAGCAGTTGATGCAGCAAACAACGCTGACAGAGCAATACCAATGATTAATACTGTAATATTTCCACCCGATCCGGAGTTTTTGGAGACATATGGTACATAGTCTTTGCCGGCTATACCGCCATATGCGCCTTTAGATAATTTCTGATTCATACACAGTACTCCCTTATATTAATTATAGTTTGATCAGTTATTGATACAAATTAAAATTTTAATGATCAGCGGCATTTCTGCTGTTATTTGAGGGCTTTCAAAACTTCTGTCAAATACTTCCATGTCCTCTGGGTGGATGGGATACTTAAATGTTCCTCTGCAGTATGTACTCCAACAATGGTCGGTCCGACGGATATCATATCCATCTTTCCTTCAAACTTTTTATCAAAAATTGCGCATTCGAGTCCAGCATGAATTGCACTGATCAACGGTTTTTCACCAAATAGCTTCTCATATAATTCTATGAAAAGAAGTCTTACTTTTGAATCCGGATTGTATTTCCATTCCGGGTAATCTGATTCAGCAGTCACCTTGCCGTTTGTAAGTTCTGCAATAGCAGCTACGGTATGGAAAATATTATCCTTTATGGATCCCACAGAGCTTCTGATCGAACTAATGATTTCAATACTTTCTTCCCCGGTCTGAACCACCCCAAGATTAAGGGAGCTCTCTACCAGACCTTCAATATCCAGACTTACGCTCTGGACGCCGTTTGGAATCAGATACATAAAATTAATGATGTTGTCCCTTGTAGCTTTTGACATGATTCGCTTCGGCATATTTTCAACAGGATTTAGTTCGATTTTGATATCCGGATCTGAAACTTTGAATTCATCCCTAAATATATGTTCCAAGCTGGAAATCTTCTCTTTCAGCATTGGGACAGCCTCTAAATTTACACACACAACAGCTCGTGCATCACGGGCAATGGCATTGTGCTTGGAGCCTCCGTTTATGGAACATAAATTTAAATCTGTGTCTAGGTTTATGCTTTTCAGCAACCGGGCCATCAATTTATTGGCATTTGCCCTGCCCGTATGTATTTCTACTCCAGAGTGGCCACCCTTTAAACCTGTAATATCAATGATATAAGCAGCCCTGCTGCTGTCTGCATCTTCCCATATGATGGGGAGATTGATTTTGGAGGAACAGCCGCCTGCACAGCTTACTGTAAGGATTCCCTCTTCCTCTGAATCGATATTAATAAGGGTTTTGCCTAAGATGTTTTTAGGATCCAGCGCATGGGCTCCATCCATTCCGGTCTCTTCGGAGGTGGTAACCAACAATTCGACAGGAGGGTGTTCCAATGTATCTGATGCCAGAACTGCCATTCCCATGGCAACCGCAATCCCGTCATCTCCCCCGAGAGTTGTTCCGTTTGCGTAAAGCATATCTCCAACCACTTTCATCTTAATGGGATCTGTCAAGAAATCATGCATTACATCAGGCCTTTTCTCACAGACCATATCCATATGTCCCTGAATTACAACGCCTGGGCTTTCTTCATAGCCCTTGGTACCTGGCTTCCTGATGATCACATTCAGCGCTTTATCCTGTATGACCTCCAGATTGTGTTCCTTTGCAAAAGAAACTAGATAATCGCTGATTCTTTTTTCATTTCCTGAACCTCTCGGAATACTGTTCATTTCCTCAAAATAGTGAAACACTTCCACCGGTTCCATGTTTTCCATTGCACTGTTACCCACGGTATATTTTCTCCTTTACTAATATATTTGTCCTCCTTATAAAAACGGATTACGGACAAAAAACCTAAATGTGTGTTTTCATATTAGCACAAACAAACTCAAAATACAATAGACTTTATTGTACAATTTCACGCATTCTTTCTGTGCTTAATGTTCACTTTATATTCAAATATTATATTATTTAAAAGTTATCATTCACATATTAGGTTATTGTTAATAAATGCACATTTGTTGTGCTGTCGAATCCTGACGATGTTTACGATATCCCGCTCGACCTCTTTCGGGGATTCATTTATACTGTCTGCGAAACATGCAAAAAAAGTGCGTTTCCTGTCCGGGAAACACACTTTTAACATATCAGTATGAACTTTTACTCAATGGGTTTGATTCCCACATCCATGCTTCCGGACCGGAATCCTTCCAGATCCATGGTGATATAAACAAAGCCTAATTCTTTTAAATAAGCAATGATCTCTCTGCTCTTCTCCATCAGATTTCCCATCGCTTCCTGGTCCACCTCGATGCGGACAATGTCATTATGGAGCCTTAGACGCACATTACCTTTCACGAGAGTACTTACAAACTCCTCTCCTTTTCCAATAAGATTCAGAATATCATAATCAATTTCCGTACCATAAGGAAGGCGGGTCGCCATACATGGAGCGGAAGGCCTGGATGCCACAGAGATCCCGTACCATGAGGCCAGTTCTTTTACCTGGGCCTTGGTGATGTGAAGTTCTGCCAGTGGACTGATAATTCCCAGTTCTCTTAAGGCCTTGATTCCCGGGCGGTAAACATGGAGATCATCCTCATTGGTTCCATCCATGATATAAGGGATGTTCATTTCCCCTGCATAATCCTTCAAAGACTGGAACAGCTTCTTCTTGCACAGATAGCACCGGTTTACAGGATTAAAACGTATCTCCTCCTGCTCCAGCTCATTCACGGAAACCACCTTATGTATTCCTCCCAGTTCCTTTGCTACTCTGGCGGCAATTTCCAAATCACAAGAGGGATGAAGACGGCTGTCAAAGGTCACCGCATAAACGCCTTTTCCCGTCTTTCCTGCAGCATCTGCCGCTACCTTAAGCAATAAACTGGAATCAACTCCTCCGGAAAAAGCCAGGCAGATATCCTCTTTCGCGTATTCTGCCATTATCTGTTCCAGTCTCGTCTTTATTTCTAACATGTTCTGTTCCATTATTTCTCCGCCTCTCTGCGTATGATACTGTATACGGTCTGATAATCCAGCCCATTTTGTCTGCAGATACTTCTTACACTTTCATATTCCGGATAGCAGAACATCCTTCCTTTGTAGGTGCAGATTTTCACCTCTGCCTCCCCGAATTCCGTCGTGACCTTCCTCTTCTTCCGATCCAGAATGGTTCTGGATACCGGGTATCTTCTCACTCCGATGGTCGTAGTCTGGATGAAAAGGATATCTTCCATTCTGCTTATCTCCTCTTCCCGGCAGATCAGGCTAAGCATATAGGCCGGACGGTTCTTTTTCATAAATACAGGCGTATACCAGATATCCGCTGCTCCGGCCTCCAATAAGGATTCCATGGCAAAGCCAAAGGTTTCACCGCTGCAGTCGTCAATATTGGCTTCCAAAACCCACATATTTTCTCCTGCCCCTTCTTCCTCTTCCAAAAGAAGCATGGCCCGCAGGACGTTTGCCTGTTTAAAGTCCTTTTTCCCTGCACCAAGACCTGTCTTTAAGATCTGAAAGGAGGAAGGAAGATTCTTTCTCGTCCCAAGGGCTGCTGCTATGGCTGCTCCGGTAGGGGTCACCATCTCCCCTGCATTGTCTGTTAGCCGAAGCTTCAAACCATGGGCCGACACTATATTAGCGGTTGCCGGAACAGGAACCGGGATAACGCCATGCTGGCAGCGAACACTGCCATATCCTTCCGACAAAGGAGATACCACGATCTCATCCACTCCCAGGCTGTCTACACAAACCGCCACACCGATAATGTCCACGATGGAGTCAATGGCTCCAACCTCATGAAAATGAACCTCTTCCACAGGAATTCCATGAGCCTTTGACTCCGCCTCTGCCACGATATCAAACATCCGCTTCGCCATTGCCTTCACCCTGTTGTTAGAATCCAGCCGGTCAATGATTGCATATATGTCCTGAAGATTCCGGTGGACATGGGGATGATCGTGAGCATCACTATGGCCATGGTCGTGGGCATGTTCATGGGCGTTTCCGTGGGCATGTTCGTGATCATTTCCGTGATCATGTTCGTGGGCATTTCCGTAGTCATGTTCGTGGTCGTTTCCGTGGTCATGTTCATGGTCGTTCCCGCGCTCATTTTCATGGTCATTTCCGTGAATATGATCATGCCCTTCATCTTCCAAATGTACATCAAAATCATAAGCATCCAGTCCGCATTTTGTAGTCCTGCCAAAATGAAAATGATAGCCGTCCACCCCCAGGCTTTTCAGGGCCTTTGTAAAGGCCTGCTTATCTGCTCCCAGGTCCAATAGAGCGCCTACGGTCATGTCGCCGCTGATTCCTGAATTACATTCCAAATACAGTATTTTTCCCATCTTATTTCACCGCCAGTCGATTGATTTGTGTCGCAAGATACCCCGCCCCATATCCATTATCAATATTTACAACAGAGATTCCATTTGCACAGGAATTCAGCATTGTAAGAAGAGCAGAGAGTCCATGAAAGCTGGCTCCGTAGCCTACCGAGGTGGGAACTGCAATGACCGGACAGTCCGCCAGACCGGCGATCACCGTTCCCAAAGCCCCTTCCATTCCTGCCACTGCAATAATGCAGTTGGCATTTCTGATCCGGTCCCTCTGGGACAGAAGACGATGGATTCCGGCTACGCCCACGTCGAATATCCGATCCACATGACAGCCGAAATATTCCGCAGTCTGTGCCGCCTCTTCCGCTACCGGGATGTCTGCGGTACCGCCTGTACAGACCGCCACGCATCCCTTTCTTTCTTTATCCGTCCGCTCTACCTTTAAGATCCTGGATATGGAATCATACTGAACCTCCGGCACAACGGATTTTACCAGTTCAAATTGCTCCTCTGAGGCCCTGGTTCCCAGCACCTCACCGTCTCTTTCATAGAATTTCCTATAAATCTCCACCAGGTATGGATCCGGCTTTCCCTGACAAAAGACTGTCTCTCCAAAGCCGGAACGCAGCGCCCTGTGATGATCCAGCTTTGCATAACCCAGGTCCTCATAAGGCAGATCCTTTAATAACTGTTCTGCTTCCTGGATTTCCATTTCTCCTGATTTTACCAAGTTAAGCATATCTTTAATATCCATTATCCCGACTCCCTTCTCTTACAATGTACCGTTTAGGCTAAGGAAAACACACGTTGCGTGTTCTGGATTAGCTCATTGCTCCCGCAAATCTAACGTTCTTGTGCATACACGTTCTAAAAGGCCCTGGGAATGACTGACTACCAAAAGGCCGATTTCGCGTCTCTCCACTTCTGATATGAGAAAATTCCAAATCTGGCTCTGGGTGATCAAATCCAGCATGGTGCTGATCTCATCCGCCAGGAGAAACCTGGTTCCCCCGCCCAGTGCCCGGGCTATACAGAAACGCTGAAGTTCGCCTCCTGAAACCTCGGAAGGGTACCGATTCAACCATTCCGGTTCAATACCCAGACCTTCAATCACCCGATCTTCCACTCCATCGCCTTCCTTTAAAACTTCCTTAAGTTTAAGCCTTGGGTTTACAGAATTTTCCGGATGCTGCCAGATCATTTGTACCGGACAATAACCTTTATAAGAAGAAAGGGGCCGCCCATCTAAAAGCACCTCTCCCTTATCCGGCTTTTCATATCCAGCAAGGATTTTGCAGCAGGTGGTCTTCCCAAAACCGCTGGGAGCAATCAACCCCAGACGTTCGCCGCTGTCCATATACATGTTTAAATTGTTTAATATCTGCTTATTCCCATTATCATACTGGAATGATATGCTATTTGCTTCCAGCCTCACCTTATCCCTCCTCTGCCTTTACACACCGGACCATTCCTCCGGCAAGGCTAACGTAATCCACGTTCTCTAAACACTTAGCCTCCCGACGCTCACATCTTGGAGCATAGGGACAACCTGAGGGGCGTTCCTTGATATACGGCTGGGCTCCCGGCGCCGCACGGAATCCATGATCCGGCATAGCCCTGTAAAGGGCTTTTGAGTATGGATGGCGAAGGAGTCTTTCCTCACGGAAATCAGAGGCAGAAGCTTCCTCGACGCTGGTTCCGGCATAGAATACCACAATCCGGTCAGCAACCTCCAATGCCAGCTCCAGGTCATGAGTGATGAGAAGTACACCGGCTCCTTCATCGGCCATTTCCCGAAAATGGGACAACACCCGCTTTGCCGCTTCCAGATGAAGGCCCGGTGTAGGCTCATCTGCTATTACCAGCTTAGGCTTTTCCATGACAGCTGTGGAAATCAGAATCCTTCTGGTCATTCCCCCTGACAGCTCAAAGGGATAAAGCTTTTCCACAGTTTCATCAAGCCCATACCGCTTAAGGGTTTTAAGGCTTTCGCCCATGCTCCCCTGATCTCGTTTTCCATTTCTGATCTGAGCCCCTGCCTTCATTAGGGGATCAAGATAGGAAACGCTTTGAGGGACCAAAACGATCTCCTTTCCCCGAAGCTGCCCCATCCGTTTCTCAGTAAGCTTCTCCCCATAATAAGAGATTTCTCCGGACCAGGCCGCATTATAAGGCAGGATTCCCAGCACTCCATGGGCCAGCAGGCTTTTTCCCGAACCGCTGGAACCCACCACAGCCACCAGTTCTCCTTCTTTTACGGTCAGGCTAACGTCCTTGACAGCCAAAAGAGTGGTCCTTTTGATCCATCGTTCATATTGGGTAAATGATACTGACAGGTTTTTTACCGACAGAACCGTTTTCTTCTCTTCCAATCCATTTCCTCCTACTGATGCAGAGCACCCGGGTCCATAAGCCTGCCCACCATCTCTCCTGTTAGATGAAACAGCAAAACAACTACCACCAGAAATGCTCCCGGAAACAGCGCCAGCCACCATTTTCCCATTGCCAGGTATTTCATGCTCTCTGAAAGGATCACGCCGATGGCCGGCTGCTCGGAAGAAAGCCCGAAGCCCAGGAACGTGATGCTGGCCTCATGAAGAATGGCATGGGGAAATAACAGCACAAGCCCCACCAGAAGCTGGGGAATCAAATGAGGTGTCATATGCTTAAGGGCTGTTTCAAATCCGCCGTGGCCAAGCTTACGGGCTATCTTTATGTACTGGCTCTCCTTAAGCTGAAGAACCTCTCCCCTGATCAGCCTGGCAAGGGAGGTCCAGTGAGTCAAAGATATTCCCACTACAACACCCTTAAAGCCTTTCCCCAAAGCAAAGGAGATCAAAACCAGCAGGAGGATATGGGGGATTCCCATGACAAGATCGATGAGCCCAACCACAAGCCCATCCGCTGCCTTTCCCATGGACGCTGCAAAAAGTCCCAGAAAAAAAGCAATCGTTGTACTGACTGCTGCTGTGAGAAGACCAATGCGGATGCTCATGGATAAACCGGTCATGGTCCGCGCAAACATATCCCGTCCCATCCAGTCTGTTCCAAATGGGTGAGAAAAACAGGGCGGAATATTTTTTCTGGAAAAATCAGTGACAAGGGCCTCTGTTTTATAAAGCTGCCCGGCAATGGTCACAGCTGCCAAAAGGGAGATGAAAAGCACCAGGAGGCATACCATGGACTTCCGGCCATTCCATTGTTTCATGCGACCTTCCTCCCTTTCCTCATTCTTGGGTCCACCACACTGTAAAGTACGTTTGCGATAAAGTTTCCTGTAAATACAATAGCCGCACTAATAACCGTGATCCCCAGAAGCAAAGGAATATCACCGCCAAGTCCGGCCGTCACAGCCGCCTGGCCCAGTCCCGGATAGGAAAATACTTGTTCCACCAATACCGAGCCTCCAAAGATTTCGCTGACTGAAGCCAGCTGAAGGGTCAGGGCAGGCAGGAGAATATTCCTGATTCCATGCCGAAAGACAATCCGGCTTTTGGACTCTCCTCTTGCTCTTGCAAAAAGGACATAATCACTTTCCATGACCTGGATCATTTTCCCCCTTGTATGGAGAAGAATATTAGACATTCCGGTAATGGAAAGGGTCAGGCAGGGCAAAATTCCATGCACCACCCGATCCTTTAAAGTAACCTCTGCCGCTTCCATTCCTATGGGAACGCTTAGCCCAATGGGAAGCATCTTAAGCCAGACAGCAAACACCATCAAAAATACCAGCGCCAGCCAGAAGGCCGGAGTGCTTGCAGTCATAAGAGCATAAGCGGAGATCACCTTATCCACCGCTTTTCCTTTATTTGCGCCAGCAAGGGTTCCCAGGACAAAACCGACTCCTCCGGAAGCCAGCCAGGAAACTGCCATCAGCCAGAGGGAGTTTGACAGCTTCATTCCAATCACATGGGAAACCGGCTGGCGGTATAAAAGAGAAGTTCCCATATCTCCCTTTAAAAAATCACTTGCCCAGGATAGAAATCGTTCTGCCGGCGGTAAGTTGGTTCCCCAGTACTCCGAAAGCTTTGCGATCTGCTCCTGGCTCATGGAGCCAAGAGCAACCTGGCCTATATTGACCTTTAAAGGGTCTATGGGGGAAACCGATACCAGAAAAAAGGCGGCTGCACTTACCAGAAAAAGGAGGACTGCCATCCGTATAATCTGTTTCAGTAAAAACCAAAGGATTTTCCCTTCTAACCGGCGGTTTTTCATGGCTCCCAGCTCCACTGATCCACGTTATTTACAATGGACCAACCGTGGCCGTGGGGGTGAAGCTTCTGGTCCGCAACCTTTAAGCCATCCCTTACCCAATATAAATGATCAATATTTACAAGCCAGATCCAGGGAATGTCACCGCTTTGGGTAATGCCTGTTTCCCCATCCCACTGGGCTTTTTTCCACAGCTCATAGGATTTTTCCAGATCACTTTCTGCCAAAGCTTCATCCATGTACTGGTCCAGCTTTTGATTGGCATAAGGGGAATAGGCTGCAAGCCCGGTTTCCTCCATGGTATGGTAAATATTATAAAGCTCCATGGGAGTATGAGCACCCCAGCCCCAGATCAAAGGCTGTGATAAGGCTATGTCATAGGCAGTATCCCAGCTTGCACCTTCCATCTGTCCGTCAATTCCCAGCTTTTTAAGCTGATTGATGGTGTCTGCCGCAATGGCCTGCCTTACAGAATCTCCTGCCGGATAAAGGAACTGGAGCTCCGCCCGTTTACCATCCTTTTCCCTGATTCCATCGCTGCCCAGTTTCCAGCCTGCTTCGTCAAGCAATGCCTCTGCCCCTTCCGGGTCATATTCTGTCTTTGCAGAAGGCTCATACCATGGCATTTTATCACAAACGCTGTAAGCGGGACTGCCGTATCCGTTCAGCACGTTATTTATCATTTCTTCCCGGTCTATTCCAATGTTGATCGCTCTTCTGACCTTTACATCACTGGTAAAGTCATTTCCCAAAGGAATTCCCTCTTCCGATACGCTTCCGGAGGGAATGGCCGGAAGGTTAAATCCACGGTTATCCACGGTTTTGCAGTCCAAAAGACCATATCCGGGTACCGTAAGGTCCGAGTAGGAAGCAGCCGTATATGCAATGTCTGCCTGTCCGGACTGGACCGCCGCCAAAGCCCCATCTTCTTCCATGAAGAGGACCGTAACCCGTTTCATCTTTGGTGCTTCTCCATAATAGTCCGGATTTGCTTCCAGGATCACCTGCTGCCCTCTGTCCCATTGCTTTAATATGTATCTGCCGGATCCGATGGGATGTTCCCCATAATCCGGTCCATATGCATGTTCCGGTACGATTCCTGTCACAGCCATGGTGTATGGCCAAATGGAATAGGGATGCTTCATATGAAACTCCACGGTCGTGTCATCCACTGCCTCTGCCCTGTCCAACATTGTGAAATCATTCACCGAACTGGTATCTCGTAAGGTATTATAAGTAAATGCTACATCCTGCCCGGTCAGTTTTTTTCCATCCGTAAAGAACACGTCATCCCGGATCTTTACGGTCCAGGTCAAACCATCGCTGCTGACATTTAAATCCGTTGCCAGATCATAGCCGATGTTTAAATCCTTATCCGTGACCGTAAGTGTGCTTTGAATCAAAGGTTCATGGACGTGTTCCCCGGCTCCCCAGCCATAAGCCGGATCAAATCCTGCTTCAGGCTCTGAACTGACGCCCATTACCACGACGACCCTGTCGTCTTTCCCAATATTGTCTGCTGCGGCCGACTCTGAAACCGCCTGTGTCTGTCTCCCGTCAGCGTTTCCACAGCCGCTCATAACCACGGCAGACAGTACCAACGCTGCAGCAATCCCCCATCTATGCTTTCTCATCGTTCTTCTCCTCCTCCATAAGTGATTATCAACCTGTCCGGTATTTTCTGCAAAAAAACAGATACCAGAAACAGCCATACGTATTCCTTGGGAATACCCATACCTTCCTGGCATCTGTTCTTAAATATTGTTTTATTTATTCATCCTATTCGTTGGTGACTTCTGTCAGCCCTTAGGAAAAAGTATACGTAAAATTCACCCAAACGTCAACGTCTTTTTATGCAAACGTTGCGAAAATCCGGTATTTTAAGAAAGTTTCTTTAATAATATATCTCTTAAATATCCTCCGTACTTTTCTTTGGTCAGGACAACCTGATAGCCTTGTTTTATTATGTTGTTTTTGCTGTATCTGTTTTCCGGATGAACCGTACACATCAGATACCGATAGCCCTGTTTTCTAAGTTCTTCCTCTGCGATCTTCATCATGGAATGCTGAAGGCCATTTCCCCGATATTCAGAACGGATGGCAATCGACTCCATATGGGCGACTTTTCCCAGTTCTATTTCGGGAAGGCCGATGTCCCGGCCAAGATTTTCTTCCCCGTTTCCCGGCAAAGCAGCAAGAAAAACACCTGCCAGGGCCCCGGAATCCTTTTCAATAGCCTTATAACCGATTCCATTTCCCTCTTTAAGCGTATGGCAGGTGTACTCCGAATCATCGGCGACAAACCAGTCCTTTTGCTGTATTTGCTGCCACACCGATTGAATCACGTCAGCAACGATCAGATAATCCTCCGGGACTGCCCTCTCGATTAAAAATTGCATATTCCGTATTCCTCCAAAACGACAGACTCCGGAAGCCTTCCCGACTCCCGGAATTCAAGTTGAAGGACCTGGACCTTTGGCACTTCCATTTCAAGCGGGGCACTCCCTTCATGAAACCAGCTGTACATACCTGCACAAAGCAAAACTGCAATCAAGCAAAGTACAATCAGCATGATCTTATTATACAAATTTTTATCCTCCATACCGTTTCCCCTTTCTTGCATTATGTAATAAGTCTATGCATCCTGCGGAGGCCTGCATTCCTGCTAACATTCCTAACCTGCTGCTCAAACATTCCTTGTAAAACGGCACTGAGGAAAATTAGAACAGCCATAAAATTCCCCGAATTTTCCGCTGCGGCGCCTAAGTATTCCGCCGCACTGGGGGCAGATTTCAAATTCCCCTTTCTGTTGCAGCTTTCCCATATGTTCATAACACCCCTGGTTCATAACACAATCAGCGAGTGCCCGGTGGGCTCCCTCTGTATCAATTTGAAAATATGCCGAAATATCCGTCAGACGATAGCGGTTTAGTTGAGGTAAGCAGGCTTTCGCCATAAAAAGGGTGTCAATGTAATCATTATCCACCTTTTTTCCCAAAAGCTCCTCTGCTGCCCTGTATAGGAAAAGAAGGTCAAAGGACTGAATATTATGACCTACCAGAATTTCCCCTTCAATAAAGGATAAAAACTCCGGCAGAACCTCCTTTAGTCCAGGCGCCTTCCTTACCATATCATCTGTAATTCCATTCACATTCGTAGCACCGGCTGGAATATGGGTCCCAGGATTAACCAGTGTATTAAATTCGGCGACAGGCTCATGTCCTTTCACCTTGATCGCGGAAATCTCTATAATGGAATCTTCCCCAGCGCTGATGCCTGTTGTTTCTAAATCAAATACCACGTAATTCTCTGCATATTGGTCTAAACGTCTGCCTGTGAATTGTCTGGTGGCCATAGATTCCTCCATTCTTTTGTACGTGAAAGAGTATATGTAACATCTCCATTATACCCTCTAACCTTTTATTCATCAAGCAAAAATCAACGGACAGCCACCATCTGCTCCGCTACAGTCTCCGCCTCTTCCGCAGAAAAATATCCGCACTTCTCCATTCTTTGAAGGACCTTCATCTGTCTTTTCTCCGCCAGAGCAGGATTTTTCGAGGGTGCATATTTGGAAGGGGCATTCGGAACACCGGCTAAGAGAGTGCTCTCATACTCCGTCATATCTTCCGGTCCCTTTTTAAAGTAACCCTCACTGGCATCGCCCACACTGTAATATCCGTCGCCAAAATAAATGCAGTTTACATACAGTTCAAAAATTTCATCCTTGGTATAATTCCTCTCAATGTCATAGGCCATGAACACCTCAGCCGCTTTTCTGGCAATCTCTTTGTCCTGGTCAAAATATAAGTTCTTAGCAAGCTGCTGGGTTATGGTGCTGCCACCTTCCACAAAACTGCCGGCAATGATATCGTTTGCAGCTGCTCTGGCAATGGCAATCAGATCGATCCCATTATGGCGGTAAAAACGGTGATCCTCAACAGATATGACTGCGTTCACATAAATTTGGGGCAAGCTCTCGTACTCCGTATAACCTTCCTTATCACGGATCGCTTCTACCCGGTCCTGCAGACTGGTTTCCTGGAGGGCCTCCCGGTACATTTCATACCCTTTATATGCCACAGTGAATCCGGCCAAAAGACATACCGTCATCAGCAAAAATAAAGTTCTTCTTATAAATGTTCCAATTCTCATAGATTCACTGCCTCCTTTTGTTATATGATATATTATGATTATGATATAATTGTATCATAGAGTCCAACTAAAAATAGGAATAATTCCTTATATTTCCCTAAAGCTTTCGGACAAGTTCTGACAAAACCCTTACCAGTTCTTACAAATTAATGAAAGGATGGGAAAAACCGGTATGAACCGGAATGCTTAATTTATTTACAAAACCCATAGAATTTTCTTTTTATATTTAGTATACTTATCTTAAGTTAAGCCTGAGAACGGCCATTCAAAAAGTTAAAACAACTGAACAAAGAAATGAGGTAATTTCAAAATGCTGGTTACACTAAAAGATTCAAAAGCTACAGCTGTCATCGATTCCATCGGTGCCCAGCTCATTTCATTCAAAGATTCTGACGACTCAGAATACATATGGCAGAGAGATCCCCAGTTCTGGAACAAATGCTCTCCTCTTCTTTTTCCTATCGTAGGAAACTGCCGGAACGACCAGACCATTCTGGAAGGCCAGACATGGAAAATCCCGAAACATGGTTTTTGCCGGGAAATGGATTTTTACGTAACTGAACAGACAAACAACTCCGTGACCTTTGAAATCCGGGATACGGAAGATACAAAGAAGGTTTATCCCTATTCCTTCCGTTTGAGTCTTGCCTATACTCTCACAGACGGTACCATATTCATGGAATACCGGGTAACAAACACCGATGAACGGACCATACATTACAGTCTGGGCGCTCATCCTGGCTTTAACTGCCCCATGGAGGATAACGCCGTATTTGAAGATTATGATCTGGTGTTTGAAAAGGATGAAACCATATCCAGTATGGTATATGATTCAAAACATCTGGAATTTAATCCTGACAACCGGATCGAACAGCTGAAGGGAAGCCGTACTCTTTCTTTAAACCGTGAATTATTTAAAGATGATGCCATCTATTTTGACGATTTACAGTCCAGAAAAGTTTCGATTGTAAACAGAAATACCGGCCGGGGGGTGGAAGTTTCCTTCCCAGGCTTTGAAACCGTGGCTTTCTGGACCCCTTATCCTGCAAAAGCACCATTTGTTTGTGTAGAGCCATGGAACGGTTCAGCAATCTATGCAACAGAAGATGATGAATTCATCCATAAGAACCATGTGCAGACCTTAAGTCCCGGAACTGGAAAAAGCTATGGTCTTTCCATAGGAGTTCTTTAACGATAAAAAGGCAGGCAGCGATATCGGCTGATTTTCGCTGCCTGTCCTGATTTTTCAGATTATATAGAATGTGTTGAGATGTGAGCTGCCGATTATTGAAACATACAATACCATGGTCTTTTACCCAAGGCAAGACAGTTTGCACTTTTTAATCTAATTGTTGCGTTTTTTTGAAATTTCTCTACAATGTAATACAATTCTCTTTTAAAAAATCCCTGTAACTCTTTTCAAACTTCTTTCTTCTCCCGCTATTTACATACAAAACCTCTCCGTTGAGCATCTCGACTGCTTCTCCCTTTACACTCCTTACGTATTGCATATTAATGATGTTGTGCCTGTTGATTCTGACAAACCGGTCCTTGGGAAGCTTTTCTTCCTCTTCATCAAGCCTTGCCCGGATCCGCATACTTCCGCTGCCTGCCACCACACTGGTTTTCCTGTAATAGGATTCCAGATAAAGAATATCCGTGATATCCAGAACGCAGTACTGACCGTTAAAGTATACGGAATATTTTGCCTGGAATAAGGTTATATTTCCTTTTGGAGAAATGACAATCATATCATACAAAGCACGCTCCAACGTGAAAAGACGTCCTTCCTTTATAGAAAAATAATCAATCTGTAATCGGTTGTTCTGTCTGCAGGGACAGGCCTTTTTAAGTTCCGGCGTCTGTTCTTCATTTGTAAAAATAGCAATCCTCATTTAAGTCCCCCTGTGATCACTCATTACTTTTGGACGATGCTGCCCACATCCTATATAACGTTTTTCAATAAAATTTATAACGCAAAAAAAGAGATCATGCAGGCAGCGAATAATTATGATGTTTTTTCTCAAACTAAAAATAACGGTTCCTAAAAGACTGCCGGAAGGAGAAAATGAAATGAAATCAGAAAAAAAGGAAACAAAAAAAGGAAAGACGGAATCAACGACCTCCAAGAATAATTATGATATTGATATTCAGACTTGTTCCACCATGGATTGTACGGGACTTATTCCCGCGGCACCGCAGTCAGAAGCGGAACTGGAAGCATATGAAGATCTTTATCCCTACATGCCTCATGCAAAGAATGTGGATAAAGAATAAGGAAATGATTAAAAAACAAGAAGGCCCCTTTCTAGGGCCTTCTTGTTTTCTTATATCATCGGCAAATCTTAACGGAGCCGAAATTTACTCATTAATTCCCGTAAACCTTCTGCCTGACCAGAAAGTTCCTCGCTTGCCGCAGCACTTTCCTCTGCGGTAGCAGAGTTGTTCTGAACTACGGAAGAAATCTGCTCAATACCATAAGTCACCTGGGTAACCTTATCACTTTGCTCTTTCAGCTCCTCTGCGGATCTGCGAATGGCGGAAACCATGCTCTTGGTTTCTGAAAGAACTCCGTTTAATGTTTCCCCTGTAGATGCCGCAATACCGGTTCCCGTATTAACAGCTGCAATGGTATCTGCAACCAGACTGGAGGTATCCTTTGCCGCATTGGCACTCTTACCTGCAAGATTGCGGACCTCATCAGCAACAACTGCGAAACCTTTTCCGGCCTCGCCTGCCCTGGCTGCCTCGACAGCGGCATTAAGCGCAAGGATGTTTGTCTGGAAGGCAATATCTTCGATGAGTTTATTGACTTTTTCAATTTCCTTGGACTTTTTGTTGATCTGATCCATGGACTGCATCATTTCGTGCATCTGGGCATTGCCGCTTTCCATGGCTTCTCCTACCCGTCCTGCCTGCTTATTCACATCTTCCACAGCCTTAGCTGTACTCATAAGACTGTTTGATATCTCATTTACTGAGGAAGATAACTCTTCTACAGAAGCTGCCTGTTCCACAGCACCCTGGCTTAAATTCTGTGCTCCCTGGGACACCTGGGCACTGCCCTTTGCCACTTCATCGGAAGAAATGCTGATCGTTTCCATCGTTTTTGAAAGTAAGTCTTCCGCTCTGTCAATGGATTCCTGAATCACCTTGAAATCTCCCTGGAATTCCATCCCAACGGACCGGCTGAAATCTCCGGATGCGATATTTTCCAATACAGCTGCGATTTCAGTGATATAGGATTTCACACTATGTACGGAGCTGGTAATTTCATCAGCAAGCTGGCCGATCTCATCTCTGCGCTTAACAACCGGAACTTCGCTGGATAAATCACCTTCTGTAAAGAGCTTCATTCTTGCTGCAATGGCTGATACCGGACCTGCAATGGATCCTGCAAACCAAAATGCCAGGAAACAACCAAGAACGATTGATACAATGGCAAACACACCCATTGCAAATACTACCAGGTAGATGGAAACGGTGGTTTCCTTAACCGATGCCGCTACACCCAAAGCCCAGCCGTCACTGCCTGTTACCGGGCTGTAAAAGCAAAAACGGTTGTCTCCTTTGTATACGTAATTTCCAATTCCCGCTTTTCCACCCAGCATGGTCTGGAACATACGGCCTATAGAAGTATAGGATTTATCGGACTTGGCAAGCTCAACAAAGTTCTGGCGGTTAAGAACCAGTTCCGGAGAGATATTGGCGATCATGGTTCCTGTATTGTCGATAATAAAGGCATTGCCGCTCTCACCAATCCGAAGGTCGCTGATTAAATCGCTTAAAATAGAGCCATCATAAGTTCCTAAAAGAACTCCATATTCATAAGGAGCCGCAACACGGATCACAAGTTCCTTGTTGTTATTATATTCCGTGGTAGAAATGCTGGTCTCACCATTTAAGGCCTTTTCCAGATAACCTGTGACTTCGTATTTCTCTCCGATATTCTCTCCGCTTGCGCTGCGGGTAACGGTACCATCCATACTGATCACTTCAAGTTCTTTGTATCCGTAAAGCTTACACTGGTTGGAAAGATATTCTGTCACAACCCTGGAATTAATGGATTTCAAGCTTCCGCCCTGTGAACTGGCTTCAATGCTTAGTTTCATCTGATTTAAGTTCTGTACTACCAGACTGTTCACAAGTTTACCCGTTGATTCCAAATCATTTTTCACAACATCTGTAATCCCTTTGTAACTGACTGTAATACTGATCACCATGTTGGTCACAGTCAATCCCAAAATAATTGCGATAATGAATGCCAGCATCTTCATCTTCAATGATTTCAGGAATGTACTCTTACTTCCATTTTTTTCCGGCTTCACTTTCTTCGTCCCTAGTAATGCTTTCAGGTTTCGTTTCTTTTCCCCCGATGTCTTCATTGCCTCATGCTCCTCGTCTCGTCTTTGGTAAATGTTAACCATAACACTTTGATCATGGTTTTACTCATTATACAATATTTTGTAACCATTTGTCAACGCTTCCAGAAAATGGAAACGAATTTTGTCGAATTTTCTTTAAAAAGAAATTAAAACAGGGTGTATTTTCTTTTTTCTCCAGAGAAAAATCCATGGATGCAAAAAACAGCCCCTTCCCGACCAGGATGCTGCCCACTGCAATCCTATGGAAGAGGCTGATATTTTTTATATTCTGATTATACTCCGGAATAAGCGGAGAATCCTCCGTCAATAGGCAGTACCACGCCGGTGATGAAACCTGCTGCCGCATGATTCAAAAGGAATAAAAGAGCTCCGTTTAATTCCTCTGCTTCTCCAAAACGTCCCATGGGAGTTGCAGACAGGATCTTGTTGGTTCTTGGTGTAGGAGAGCCATCTTCGTTAAACAGAAGCTTCTCATTCTGTGCTGTAACGAAAAAGCCTGGTGCGATTGCATTTACACGGATACCGACCTTGGAAAAATGAACGGCAAGCCACTGCGTAAAGTTGCTGATGGCAGCTTTTGCACCGCTGTATGCCGGTATTTTCGTAAGTGGGGTAAAGGCATTCATGGATGAAATATTCAAAATGCTGCATCCCTCTCTGCCAATCATGTCCTTTGCAAAAATCTGGCATGGAAGCAGGGTTCCAAGGAAATTTAAGTTGAAAACAAATTCAACCCCGGACTGATCCAGATCAAAGAAGGTTTTTGTATCCGCTTCAATGTCTCCCATCTCGAAATATTCCTTATCTGTATTGGCTCTTGCGTTATTACCGCCTGCACCGTTTATCAGGATGTCGCAGGGACCAAGCTCCGCCAAAACCTTTGCATGAACTTCCTCAAGGCTTGCCCGCTCTAAAACGTTGGCCTTGTAAGCTTTTGCCTTATAGCCTGCTTCATTAATAGAAGCTGCAATTCCCTCTGCAGCACTTTCATTTAAATCCAGAACCGCAACCTTTGCACCTGCTTCTGCAAGAGTCTTTGCAAACATACCGCATAATACTCCGCCTGCTCCTGTTACAACTGCTACCTTGCCGCTTAAATCCGTACCAAATGATAATGACATATGATTTCCCTCTTTCCTATTTGCTCGTTTTTTCAATCGCTTCCCAAAGACCATTTAAATAGGTTGCGCCAAGTGCCCGGTCATAAAGTCCATAACCAGCTCTGCCTGTCTCACCCCAGATCATACGGCCGTGGTCCGGACGCATATAGCCTTCAAAACCATTGTCATGAAGAGCTTTTAAGATGGCAAACATGTCCAGAGAACCGCATGTTGATAAATGAGCACGCTCTTCAAAGCCCTGGTTATCTTCCAGGATAGCCACATTTCTTGCATGTACAAAGTGAATACGTCCCATTGCCGCATATTTGGCAGCCATCTTCACCACGTCATTTTTATTGGAGCAGCCTAAAGAACCGGTACAGAGGGTGATGCCATTGTGCTTATCATCGACTAGCTTTAAGAAACGGTCTAAGTTCTCCTCGCAGGTAATGATTCTTGGAAGTCCAAAGATGCTCCAGCATGGGTCATCCTCATGGATCGCCATATTCACGTCACACTCTGCTGCAACAGGAATGATCGCCTCTAAGAAATATTTTAAATTATCCCAAAGATTATCCTCTGACATGGAATTGTACTCGCCTACAATCAGCTTAAGCTCATCTCTTGTATAGCTGGAATCCCAGCCAGGAAGGGTTAAGTCGCTTTCGCTTTCCAGAGGATTTACTTTGTCTACCTGATCCTGATAATAAACCAGAGAGGTAGAGCCATCCTCCAGCACATGATCCAGCTGGGTCCTGGTCCAGTCAAACACCGGCATGAAGTTATAGCAGATGCACTTAATCCCAGCTTCCGCCACCCTTCTGATGTTCTCACAATAATTTGCAATGTATTTGTCTCTGGTTGGCTTTCCTAACTTAATATCCTCATGAACCGGAATGCTCTCAATCACTTCAAAGGCAAGCCCCGCCTTCTCTGTTTCCTCTTTTAAATGTGCAATGCTTTCTCTGCTCCACACTTCCCCTACCGGAACATCATAAACTGCCGTTACGATGGAATACATGCCTGGAATCTGACGGATATTCTGTAAGGTTACCTTGTCATCGTCTCCATACCATCTGAATGATAATTTCATAAAATACCTCCTTAACAATCCTATAATAAGTTTCTTTTCCTACCTTGTGGACTCAGTATAAACAAAATGGCGTCTTATTACCATGGATTAATTTGCCGTTCACATTGCAAAACTTGCGGTCATGGCTTATAATGTCATAAAAACATGAAAAAAACAGGAAAGGGAATTATAAAATGAGAAAAGAATTGTCTACCGGCTTTAATGAGCGGCAGTATATGAATTCAGGAGAATTTGAAGTGTTTTTTTATAAAGATCTGGACTTGAATCATGTTGTGGACCACAGCCATTCTTATTATGAAGTGTATTTTTTCTTAAACGGAGATGTAACTTATGATGTGGAAGGGAAACAGTATCCTTTGCAGTACGGAGATTACCTGTTGATCCCACCTGAAGTAAAGCACCACCCCATTTTCCATTCCACCGGAAAGACCTATCAGCGGATTGTACTTTGGATCAGCCGGAACTATTTTGAGACCATGTGTTCCTGGTCAGAGGACTTTTCATACAGTTTTCGTTATGTATCAGAGAACAATCATTACCATTTCCGCAGGGATTTTGTCACATTTCAGAATATTCAGGGTCGACTCTTGGATTTATTGGAAGAAATACACGGAAATAAGGCATTTCATAAGCTTAATTCAGAGCTGCAGATCCATTCCTTCATGATTCTGCTAAACCGGATCACTTATGACATGCTCCATCAGGTACCTGCTGTCTATGAAAATGTGCTTTATTTAAATCTTTGTGATTATATTAACAACCACTTGGAAGAAAATCTGTCCCTGGACCATCTGGCCTCCTTTTTTTATGCCAGCAAATATCACATTTCCCATGTATTCAAGGATAACATGGGGATATCCCTTCACCAGTACATCCTAAAGAAACGTCTGCAGGCAAGTAAAAACGGTATCCTTTCCGGCATCCCTTTTGGGGAGCTGTATCATCAGTACGGCTTTTCGGATTATACCAGCTTTTACAGGGCCTTTAAAAAAGAATTCGGCCTTTCTCCCAAAGAATTCCGGGAGCAGGCCGTTCTGCCAAAAGGGTATTGATACCGCTTCATTTCTTATTAGGGGAATACACTCTGAATGAGTACCATATAAAGAATCGTTCCCGCACCAATGCTTAACAGGGAATTTCCCTTCCACAAATGAAGCCCTGTAATGGCGCCAATGGAGATAAGCTCCGGAAGTCCATGTGGGTAAGAAAGAAATTGAAGTCCTCTTAAACAGTAGACCACCAAAAGTCCAATGGTGGCATATGGAAGAGTCCGCCCCAGATAAAGTATGTATTTGGGAGTCTCTTTCCCTGCCGGAAACAAAAGAAATGGAAGGAAACGGGTGATCACGGTAGCAAGCACCATGACTCCTGTGATCAGGCCATAAACTGCAATATTTTCATTCAAGGCTGCTGCTCCTTTCTCTTTTCCATAAAATATCCGGCTGTAATAATAACCAGTATAAGGATCATGGCCGGAACAATGAAAACGCTCTGGCCAAAGACCACCACGCAAAGAGCAGAGGCACATACACCCACAAATGCGGCCTGATGTCCCTTTCCTGATTTCCACTGGTCGATAAAGATCACCACAAAAAGTGCCGTCAGCGCAAAGTCCATTCCAGCCGTGCTAAAGGTTATCATGGTTCCGGCTAATGCACCGATCACAGCTCCTGTCACCCAATAAAGCTGATCCAGGATAGATACGAAAAAATACACCCAGTACTTTGGAATACCCTCCGGAGGCTCCTCATTACACAGAACGGAAAATGTTTCATCCGTCAGAGAAAATATCAGATAGGGCTTTAGTCTTCCTGCATCCTTATATTTGTCAAGCATGGAAAGTCCGTAAAACAAATGTCTTGCATTGAGCATTAAGGACATAAAAAAGGCGTACCATGGATTCACCGCCGCAGCAAAGAATGTGATTCCAAGGTACTGCAGGCTCCCTGCATAGACAAATACACTGATAAGCAAGGCCCACCAGATCCCAAACCCGTTGACATTCATAAGTATCCCGTACGCTGCTCCTAAAACCAGATAACCGGCCATCACCGGCATTGTCCTGGGAAATGCATAGCAAAGAGCAGCAAGCTTTTTCTTTTTACTCATTGGCACCTTTCCTTTGTTTATCATCTTTATCTTGCAATTTTTCCGTGTTTTGTTTAATATAGTAATGCACAAAAGTGACTTTGTCAATATTAGGAGTTTCTCAAATGAACCTTGATCATATCTATGAATCCTGCAACCTCTGCCCCAGAAGCTGCAGGATAAACCGCCATGTAAGCACCGGTTTTTGCGGATGCGGCGATACCATAAAAGCAGCTCGGGCCGCACTCCACCACTGGGAGGAGCCCTGTATCAGCGGAAGCCGGGGAAGCGGTACCGTATTTTTTTCCGGCTGTACCCTGGGCTGCTGCTTTTGTCAGAATTATGCCATCAGCCAGGAGAATTTCGGAAAGGAAATTACTAGCAAAGAGCTGGCCCTGATTTTCTTAAGGCTTCAGGAAGAAGGTGCCCACAACATTAATCTGGTTACGGCCACGCAGTATCTCCCCTCCGTTTTAAAGGCATTGGATCTTATAAAATCAAAACTTTCTATTCCTGTGGTCTATAACTGCGGCGGATATGAATCGGAAGATATCATAAAGGAGCTGGCCCCATACATTGATATATGGCTTCCTGATTTAAAATATTTCAGTTCGAAACTATCCTTACGCTACAGCAAAGCTTCCGATTATTTTGATGCCGCCGGGGAGGCGATAAAACAGATGATACGCCAGACCGGGGCTCCCCAGTTTGATTCGGATGGGGTCCTTATGAAAAAGGGAGTCATCATACGCCATATGGTACTTCCGGGTGCTTACAAAGATTCAATCCGCCTGCTTCACTGGATGAAGGATGAATTGCCGGTTGGAATGTATTACATCAGTCTTTTGAGCCAGTATACCCCCTTCTACCGGAGTGAAAGTTTTCCGGAAATCAACCGGAGAATTACTTCTTATGAATATGGAAAAGTGGTAGATGAAGCCATCAGACTTGGGTTGGATCAGGGATTTATGCAGGAAAAAAGCAGCGCTAAAGAAGAATACACGCCGCCCTTTAATTTGGAAGGGATCTTTTAATAAAAAACAGATAGAAACGGATACCGATTTAGGTTTTATACCATCGATACCCGTTTCTATATTATTACTTCCATTGGTCTTGATACCTCGTTTCTCTCTCATGTCTGTTTCTTTGTACATGGTACACGTTCCTCAGCATGATCTATATTAATTTTTCCGCTCCCCGTTGTTATACACCAGATTCATGGGCTTTGCTCTACAGTTTCCCGTCATGAATTCGCTCTTTTCTCATGATTGATTTATCATTGCTTCAAAGATTGGCTTTTAACATCGGCAGATTGGTTTTTCCTTTGCTTCATTTATTGTTATAAATGAAGCCAGATGATATATTCTGGTGGACTGTACCTCCTTTCGTTAGATTGGATAACTTTTTGTTATGGCTTTATTATAGCGTACAAGTTCCTATTTGTCAATATTATTTTACGTATTTTTACATATTATTTGTCACTTTTTAAATTGTATGTAATTATTTAGAATTTATATTCTTTTTTATCAAATTATTTTATAATATATTTATTGCTTTAATTCAGAAATTATATATTTTTATCTATAAACAAAAAGAAACAGAGTTAAAGAACTGCTTCATTTAACTCTGTTTCCACGGCTTTTTAGTCAATCGGATATTCGCAATCCGCTTCGCTACTTGCTCATAACCTCATAGCTGCTTCGCAGCTTGTCAGGAGGGGCTTGCACCCCTTCTGACACAAGTAAGTCCCCACCCTCCACCTATACCTTTTCGGCATTGAAGTGGGGGACTTACTTGATGAGGTTAAATTATCTATGTATCCTTTATTCCTCTCTTAATCGGAAGCTCTTTACCAGTTCACGCAAAAGCTGGGCCTGCTGGGATAGTTCTTCACTGGAAGCCGCGCTTTCTTCCGCAGCTGCAGCATTGTTCTGAACTACAGAGGAAATTCTTCCAAGCTCCTTTGTCACGTCTTCTACTGCCCTTGCTTCCTGGGAGGCTATGTTTGATATGGTATCCACAGAATCCACTGCCAGAGCGGAATCCTCTAAAACCTTCATCATGGACTGAACGGTTTCATCCAAGATCTCGTTGCCCTTTTCTACGGCATTTATAGAATCCCTGATTAAAGCGGTGGTGTTCTTCGCTGCTTCAGAGCTCTTTGCAGCCAGATTCCGTACCTCACCGGCAACCACTGCGAATCCTCTTCCAGACTCACCTGCCCTTGCAGCCTCTATCGCAGCATTTAATGCCAGAATATTGGTCTGGAATGCAATGTCTTCAATTACCTTGATGATCTTACCGATCTCACCGGAAGAAGCATGAATTTCATTCATGGCATTGGAAAGGTTCTGCATGGACATGTCGCAGTTTACCACTTCTGTACCGGTCATCTGAACCTGTAAGGAAACCTCTCCTGCTTTTTCAGCCAGACGTCTTACTTTATCTGCAACCTGGCTGATGGAACCGGATAACATTTCAACGGTTCTTTCCTGCTCCTCCGCACCGTTTGCCAGTAGCTGGGAACCGCTTGCAACCTGTCCGGAGCTTACCGCTACCTGGGCTGCTGCCTGGTTGACTTCATTCATTACTGAATTTAAATTCATGACGATTTGTTTTACCGCTTTTTCAAGCTGGGAAAAGTCTCCCTTAAGACCCAGTTCCACATCTAAGTCCAAATGGTTATCCGCAACTTCCTTCAGGGTAAAGGAAATGCGGTCAATTACCTCTTTTAAGTTAACAGTCATTCGTTCAAAGGAAGCTGCAACAAGGCCGATTTCATCGTTGGATTCCACATCAATTAAGACACTTAAATCCCCTTCCGCAATCTGCCCGGCAGCCGCAACGATCTTATGGATCGGTTTTAACTGCCTTCTTATGATAAATGCGATGATAAAAAGAATAACGATCATGGCAATGATGGAAATAACGATCATCAAAGATGACATCCGGTCTGCTTCCCGGTTCATATCCCTTGCTTCCACCGCCGTAACGGAATACCAGCTGGAGCCATTTAGCTGAATTGGCTCAAAGAAGTAATAGGTATCTCCTTTTTTACCTGGATCTACGGTATAAAAGTCGGATCCTGAGGCAATTCCGGTATTTATCTTCTCTCTGCATGTCCCGCTGTTTACAAAATCAGAAACACTGGTTCCCACGAGACCGCTTCCCGTACTTTCTGAAATGATTGTACCAGTTTCATTTAAAATGAAGGTTTGCATGCTTGGGTAGGAAGAACCTGCCGTTTTCATCTGGCTGAAACGGTCCAAATCCACATCAATTGCAACCACGCACAGCACTCTGTCGTTGACGATCACAGGCACCGCCATGGTAATGATCATCATTCCATTTGATTTATATGGAAGTGTTATGATCTGAGCCTTTTCTTCCATCACCTTTATGAAATAATCCGAGGAAGAGTAATCCTCGTACAGACCGCAGTCCTTGACCGCTCCATCCTTGCCGGCATACAGACCATAACTTCTGGCCGCAGAGCTCATGGCATACTGTTCAAACAGAATACCGGCTCCCACAATATCTTTGGAATAGAGAACCGTGGACTTGATGGTCGCCAGCATATAATCTTCCATCTTCATACCATAGCTGTCTAAAGTGACTTTATCAAATACCTGGCTCTTATACAGCGGTTCGGCCGAAGGGCCTGACTTAATCCTAAGACCCTGGAGGACCTTTCGGTTAGCCGCTGAATTCTCAAGATAATACGTAATATTGTCTGATACCTGCCTTGCCTCATCAAGTGTCTGCTGGATCACCTTTCCGTTCTCAGATGCCAACGTCTTTAGCTCCCTGAAAGCAGACTGTTTCATGGCGTCTTTTGTCATTCTTGAAGTAAATCCGATCAAAGCTGTAAAAACAACCACCAGCATGACTCCTGCGATGAATGCAATCCTGGTTGAAAGTTTAAAATTCCCTGCCCCCTTATTCTTCAACCATGATATCCCTCTGCTTTTTAAACCACGCTTCCTCCATTTTCTCAAAAACTGTACCTTCATTGTATAATCCCCCTCTGTAAGTTACAACCTTTACGGGGATTATACCATAATCTACCAAAATGTAAAACAATTTTTCATTTTTTTTGTAACATTTTTACAATTAATTTATAACCACCAGGCAGGCAAACACTCTTTCCAAAAGTTTGCCTATTCACTTTCCTTGGTTTCAGCGGAATCAAATCCTGCGATTTTCATAAACTCTTCTCCTGTTATGTTTTCCCGTTCCAGAAGATATTCTGCGATCTCATGGAGCTTTGATTCATTGTCCTTAAGTATATTTAAGGCCTTCTGGTGCTGCTCCTTTACAATTCTGATTACCGTGTCATCGATCTGCTTTGCAGTTTCAGGGGAACAGGCAAGGGTGGTGTCTCCGCCCAGATACTGGTTGGTCACAGTCTCAAGGGCCACCATATCAAACTCATCGCTCATGCCGTAACGGGTAACCATAGCCCTGGCAATCCTGGTGGCCTGCTCGATATCATTGGTAGCACCGCTGGTGACCGTATCAAATACCAGCTCTTCTGCCGCTCTTCCTCCGGTAAAGGTGGCGATCTTACTTAAGGCGGCCTCCTTTGTCAACAGGTGGCGTTCTTCTTCATCCACCTGCATGGTATAACCCAGCGCGCCTGAAGTTCTTGGGATAATGGTGATCTTATGAACAGGCGCCGAATGGTTCTGGCAGGCAGCGACCAGCGCATGTCCTACCTCATGATAGGCGATAATCTTCCTTTCCTTGGAATTGACAGAGGCGTCCTTTTTCTGGTATCCGGCAATTACAACCTCTACGCTTTCCTCTAAATCTCTCTGAGTTACGGTCTTTCTTCCCAGCCGGACTGCCCTGAGCGCCGCCTCATTTACGATGTTTGCAAGCTCCGCGCCGCTGGACCCGGCCGTGGCAAGTGCTATTCCGCGAAAATCTACATCATCGGAAAGTTTTACATTTTTTCCGTGGACCTTTAATATGGCTTCACGGCCATTAAGATCAGGAAGCTCAACAGGGATCCTGCGGTCAAACCGGCCCGGCCTTAAAAGGGCTTTATCCAGAGAATCCGGACGGTTGGTGGCAGCCAATATGACAACACCTTTCTTTCCGTCAAATCCATCCATTTCAGCTAACAGCTGGTTTAAAGTCTGCTCCCGTTCA
>Ga0213825_1000228_pt1 | contig 42172 bp, 30 predicted proteins | sample MC6MC0900MG_FD_179896 | JGI IMG/M metagenome (GOLD analysis project Ga0213825, IMG submission 179896) | Enriched soil aggregate microbial communities from Iowa State University, Ames, United States - MC6-MC0900-MG | ecosystem: Environmental > Terrestrial > Soil > Unclassified | place: USA: Iowa...
CCGGAGTCTTATCGAATATTTGCGGGGGATGGTGAATATCGGTGAAAACAATGAATTTGCCTATTTGCGGAACCAGAATTTCTCCACCACCATTGTGCTGGAACTGAAACGGACGGATACGGGAGAATGTCAGTGCGTTGGAATTGTCTTTGACGTGGATACGACCACCAATGAGATATCCAGAAAGTTCTTCTGGCACAAAGGTCCCCTTTGGGAAAACGGTTACCGTACCGGTTCCAGGACCATGACCATTCAGGAAGTAACTGCTTATTTGCAGACCTTATACCCCAAAGAAGATTATTTTGCAACCTCTCACAACGAGCGGTTCCGCAGGCAGTTGTATGATGTATACTTAGGCGGTCTTGATTCGGAAAAATTCCCCCTTTTGTTTAAACGTGCCATTCCCTTCCGCATGAACATCAAGCTGGAGGATTTTGTAAAGGAATACATCTGCATGGAGCAGGACATCCACATTGAGGACATGCAGGAAAGTGTCATGCAGTACGGGCGGATGCGAAAGAAGATTGAAGACACAGTTGTTGAGATCGGTTATTTAAATGGAATGAGGGAAAAATTCTCAGCAGTTCGTGAAAAAGAAGAGGAGATTAGTAAAAATACATATTTCTTCCGCAAGATGGAAATTCTGGATTATCAGGCAAGGATCCAGGCATTAACGGATAAGTCCAGGCTTGCCAGAGAGGATTTAGACCGTCAGGAAGGCCAGCGGACAGCGTTAGAAGGACAGATGGAAGATTTAACCAGACAGGGAAATGAACTGCTTGGAAGGATTTCTTCCACCGGTTATGAGGATCTTAAGAATCAGCTGGACTCTGCAAAGGAATTATCAAATCATTTAAATAAAAGCTTTACCAAATGGTCTCAGACAGGAGAACGGCTGAATGAATGGATAGAGGAAGAGGCTACCTCCAACCAGACCATATGGGATATAGAAGAATTTGAGAAGAATACCATTGATGAAGAGAAGTTAAACCGCCTGAAAAAATCCATTGCCGAAATGAGAAAGGAAACCGAAGAAGCTCAAAAAGAGGCAGAAGGAATTCTTCGGGACATTCGGAAAAAAGAGCGCCATACAAGTGAAGAGCTGGCCCAGCTAAAGGCCGGAAATAAGGCATACCCCAAATATCTGGAACGTGCACGGTCCCTGATCCAGCAGCGGCTTTTGGAAGAAACCGGCAAGGCGGTGGAGGTCCATGTGCTTGCAGATCTTCTGGACATCAGGGATGAGACCTGGAGAAATGCGGTGGAAGGCTATCTGGGGAATAATAAGCTGTCCCTGGTAGTAGCTCCGGCTTATGCAGAAGCAGCTATGGCGGCTTATGGAGAATTGGACCGGGCTGAATATTTTAATGTGGCAGTTCTGGATACAGAAAAGGTAGGGCAGAATACCTATGAAGTATTAAAAGGCGGTCTTTCCGAAGAAATTACAGTGAGAGAGGCTTATTTACAGCCGTACATTGACTTACTTTTGGGCAGAGTCGTCAAGTGCACGAACTTGGAAGAGCTGCGCCGCAGCCGCATTGGAGTGACCCCTGACTGCATGCTATACCATACGTTCCGCCTGCAGCATATGAATCCCGATAATTATACGAAATTTGCATATATCGGCAAGGACAGCGTCAGGAGAAGGATCCGGCTTCTGGAAAAGAATCTGGTTTCCATGGAAGAAGAGAAAAAGCCTCAGGAACAGGTTTTAAAGGAATGCATACGTATCTTATCCATGGAAGACTTAGGAGAAGACACGGGCGTTTACCTGGAGTGGCAGCAGGATATGGAGGCCTTTAAGGAAAAGGAAAAAGAAATCAGGCGGCTGGAACAGAAGTTTGAAAAGCTGAAGGCCCAGGATGTAGAAGCGTGGGTGAAGGAAAGAGAAGCCATCTTACAGCTCTGTGATAGAAAGAGGGCGGAGCAGAGTGCAGTTGCAGAGTTGATTTTTGGTATCAACAGCGAGATCGAACGCTTCCGCAGAGAATCCCTGCAGCTGCAGGAAGAACTGGTCGCAAAAGAACGGGAGTTTGAACCGGATGAGGAATTGGAAGCCAAGGTTCATGAAATTTTGGAAAGCAGAGAAAATTGCCGGTACGACCGTCTTAAGAATGAATTTTTCGGAGAATGCAGGAGGTCGGAAGAAGCCCGTGATCAGGCATTCCAGGCTCTTGTAGGTTCCAGAGGTGAGTATGCAAGAAAATATCCCAATCGGAATTTTTCCCTGACAGCAAAGGATAATGGGGAATATGACCGTCTTCTTGAGACCATGGAGTGCGGAAATCTGGAGGAATATAAAAAGATGGCTGCTGAGCAGGCTAAGTCTGCTGTCCTTCATTTTAAGGATGACTTTATGTTCAAGATCCGAAGTGCCATAAGGGATGCTCTTTTACGAAAAGATGAGCTGAACAAGATCATCAGCAAACTGGATTTCGGCAAGGATAAGTATCAGTTTGTCATTGGAAGGAATAAAGGGCCGGATGGGAGATATTATGACATGTTCATGGATAATTCCCTGGAGGTAAATCCCGCCTATCTTACGGATACCCTGGATAACCAGATGAACTTATTCACTATGGAGCATGAGAACCAGTACGGTGAAATCATCAATGACTTAATAAATATCTTCATCCCACCGGAAAATGCCACGCCGGAGGAGATGGAAGAGGCCAAACGGAACATGGATAAGTATGCGGATTACCGGACATATCTATCCTTTGATATGCAGCAGATCATCCAAAACGAGGATGAGGTCATTAAGATCCGTTTAAGCAAGATGATCAGGAAGAATTCCGGAGGCGAGGGACAGAATCCACTTTACGTAGCCTTATTAGCCAGCTTTGCCCAGGCTTACCGGATCAGTTTATCACCTAAGATACAGAGAAATCCCACCCTTCGCCTGGTGGTGCTTGATGAGGCGTTTTCCAAGATGGATGCGGAAAAGGTGGCAAGTTGTATTGAGCTGATCAGAGGACTGGGCTTCCAGGCTATCATCAGCGCAACAAATGACAAGATCCAGAATTATGTGGAAAACGTGGACAAGACCTTTGTGTTCGCCAATCCAAATAAGAAATCTATATCCATTCAGGAATTTGAGCGGGAGAGTTTTCCGGAGCTGATGCGGGAGCTTGATGAAGAGGAGATGGAAGATAACCTTGATTTGCAGGATTCCTGAGTCAATAACAGGGTACCGGCTGCGGTGATATAAGAAACATAAATGTTAAAAAAAGAGGGTTCCTGAAAGTCATTCTGTGACTTTCAGGAACCCTCTTTATCATTTCACTGATCATGGCAATCTAATGACTTTCATTCAGATAGTTATAGATGCTGTATCTGGATAATCCCAAAAAGTCAGCCAGCTTTTCAGCCGCTTTTTTTATCAGGAAAAAGCCCTTGTCGTCTAAGGTGTGGACAACAGACACCTTCTCTTCTTTTGTCAAATTCCCCACGGATTTTCCGGTCATGTTAACGGCATCTTTCATCATGATTTCCAGCAGTTCATCAACATTTCCCACAAACAGTTCAGGAGTCTGGGTAAGAGCCTGGGAGCTGGAACAGGTAAAGGTCCGTAAGGTGTTTTCACATTTAATCATATCTGTAATATCTAAATTAATGCACAAGCTTCCGTTCACTTTTCCATATTCATCACGAAAGTACTTGCTGGAAGAACGTAAGATCCGGCCGGTAGGTGTGGCATTAACATAGCTGTACTGGTCATCTGGTGATGTGGATCCCTTTAAAATCTCTAATCCGGCATTGGTGCCTCCATCTCCGACTTTTCTTCCGGTCACATGTCCATTCCAGATGGCAACGATTGTCTGGTCATATGGCAGGGTAAGGTCATGCAAGACCACTTCACAGTTTTCGCCGAATTGCATCGCAATGCATTTTGCAATGTCAGATAACAGGTTTAAGTTATCAGAAACATATCCCATAGTAGTATTTTATCCTTTCAACAAAATGTCTAAGTAAATTATAAATGAAATGAGAGATAAAGTCCAGTAATAATCCATTATTTGTTGAATAAAAAAGTTAACATTATAAAAAACAAACAAAAAAACGAAAGTAATCCCATTATTATTGTTGACAAAACACATGAAGTATAGTATATATTGATTATGAGTTAAACAAAATGTTGAAGGCCAATCAACAAAAAGTTCAAACCATATTTTTAAAAGGAGGTATTTTATGAAAAGAGCAATTCGTATTATCATGGCTGCAGGTATGGCTGCATTAGCGGTTACCGGCTGCGGCAGCAGTTCTTCCACACAGGCCACCACAGCACAGACAACAGCGGCCAACGGGGAGACAACAAGCGGGGAAACATCTGCTCCGGCAGAAAACAAGGATGCACAGGTGATCACGTTCTGGTACAACAACACAGGGGATGAAGCAGCTGTCTATGAGAAGGCAATCAGTGAGTACAATGCTTCCCAGAGCAATTATAAGGTGGAAGGTTTAAGCGTTACGGATGCTCAGAAAGTAATCGTAGCCATGAGCAGCAACGAATCACCTGATGTAATCAAAATAAGCAACCAGACCGTGGTGCAGTATCAGAAGAATGGCTTGCTGGAAAGCCTTCAGCCATATGCAGATAAGGAATCCTTTGATTCTTCCATTTATTCTGAGCAGGCGATGAATGCAAATACCATTGACAGAGCCATTTATGCTCTTCCCCTTGATGCTTACACCATTCAGATGTACTACAACAAGGAACTCTTGAAGGAAGCCGGATACACCGAGCCGCCAAAAACCATGGAAGAGATGTATGAGATGGCGGTAAAGGCCACGAAGGTAGATGGCAGCGGAAATATTGAGGTGCTTGGATATCCTTTATTCCCATATGCTTCTGCCAGACAGGAGCTGATCTACGGCTTTGGCGGAAGATGGTGGGATGAGGAATCCAATGTTACTCCTGATAACGCAGGCATTTTAGAGAGCCTTAATATGAACGTTAAATACAGAGACCAGTTTGGCGGAAAAGCTCTGGATGGGTTTATTGGAACAGCAAATACAAACCGCTATACAGAGCAGGATATGTTTTTCCAGGGAAAGCAGCTGTTCCGTCTTGATGGTTCCTGGCTGCCGACCATGATGAAGAACTTTAATTCCACCGTTGATTATGGCATTACCTTGATTCCTGGTACACAGGCAAATCCGGAGTTAAGAGGAACCAGCCGCTATGAGACTGACTCTGTAGCAGTACCGGCAATGGCTAAGAATAAAGATGGAGCCTGGGACTTTGCAAAATGGCTCTGCAGTCAGGAAGGCGCTAAGATCATTGACCTTGGAACAGGAAATCTTCCGGCAGTAAAAGCTTTATACGATGATGCTGATATCAAGGCAGTTCCTGGATTTACAGAATTTATTGAAGCTTTAAAGCAGGAAAAGGGCATTCAGTATCCGGTAATGGCGGATTATGATGAATACATATCCATGATCAATGCAACACTTGATACCGTTTATTCCGGTTCAAAGACTCCTGAAGAAGCACTGAAAGCTCTCACAGGACAAAGCGCAAATTTAAAATAACAATTCACTAATTAGGGGCGCTGCAGGCAGAAATCTGCATAATGCAGTGCCCTGATCTTCATGTTTGAGAGGGGAAAAGGAATGAAGGGACGAAACGCGACACAGCGGGATTTTATAAACGGCCTGCTGTTTTCATCTCCGTGGATTCTGGGCTTTCTGGCTTTTAGCGTATACCCGCTGATAAGCTCTCTGTATTACAGCCTTACAAAGTTCAATGCCGTAACAGCTCCGCAGTGGGTGGGACTAGATAATTATAAAGACATCTTCAGTGATCCTCTTGTTTGGAAGAGCTTGGGAAATACCTTATTTATGGCCTTTGTATCTACGCCCATCAATCTGTTCGTAGCGCTGCTTCTGGCCAGCATCGTATGCGCTGATTTTAAGGGGCGCGGTTTTGTCAGGACAGCATTTTTCCTGCCTTCCGTAATCCCTATGGTTGCAGCGACTATGGTATGGATCTGGATGTTTGACCCTACCTACGGCTATATCAATAACGTATTAAGCTGGTTTGGAATCAGCGGGCCGGCATGGCTTATGGATGCTCATTATACCAAGTGGGCGCTGGTCCTCATGGGAACGTGGAACACCGGTACCATGATGTTAGTCTGCATGTCAGCCTTACAGTCCGTGCCAAGAAGCTACTATGAATCCGCAGAAATCGACGGTGCCGGAAAGGTTGCCAGGTTTTTCTATATTACGGTACCATGCATTGCTCATGTTCTGGTGTATCAGGCCATTTTAAGTACCATAAATGCATTCCAGTATTTCCAGCAGGTGTACATTATAATTAGTGCAAATGCCGGAGTAAAGGGCGGAAGCGCCGCCGGCGGACCTGAGAATTCCATTCTTATGTATCCGCTGTATGTATTCCATAATGCATTTACCTATTTAAAGATGGGTAAGGCTTCGGCAATGGCGTGGCTGCTGTTTATCATTGTTGCAATCTTGACGGTTATTATGACCAAAGTTACGAGAAAAGTTACAGAAAATGCCGGAGGTGAATAAGCATGAAGAATAGTATAAGCAAAGTTTTATTTTTTGCTCTGGTTGCCTTGCTGGCTTTGATTTTCATATCGCCCTTTATGGTTATGGTGCTCACTTCTTTCAAAACCAACAACGATGCGTTCACCATTCCGGTAAAGCTGTTTCCCCGTGTATGGGTGAAGGAGAACTATCCGGCAGCTTTTGCAGCAATTCCATATTTTAAGTACATGGGAAATACAGTGTTTATCACGGCCATTTCCCTTATAGGCCAGCTTCTGGTTACGCCTATGGTAGCGTATTCCCTGGTAAAAATCAAATGGAAAGGCGCTGACATCATCTCAGGCCTGGTCATGGCGACGATGATGATCCCTATAACTGTTACCATGGTGCCATTGTATAAGATTTATTCTAAGCTTGGGCTTACGAATACATACATTCCCCTGATTCTTCCGGCATTTTTTGGAAAGGCATATTATATTGTCATTGTCCGGCAGTTTTTTGCTGGTATTCCAAACAGTTTGATCGAGGCAGGGAAAATCGACGGAGCTACGGAATTCCAGCGTTATTATAAAATAGCGCTTCCCCTTTGCAAGCCGGTTCTTACCACCATCGGGATATATGCATTTTTGGATGCCTGGAGTGATTATTTATATCCTTTGATTTTTATAACGAAGCCTGGTATGTATACACTTTCCTTAGGACTTCAGCAGTATATGAGTGAATATTCCGTGGACTGGGCAAGGCTGATGGCAGCAGCGGTTGTATTTGTTCTTCCGGTCATTGTATGCTTTGCGGTTTTCCAGAAAAACTTTGTGGAAGGAATTGCAACCAGTGGTTTGAAGGCGTAATGAGCAGGTGAAACGATGCGAAAAATACAATCATTAAATGGAATTTGGCAATGGCATTCCGAAAGCGCCTCCCACGATGCCGTATATACGGGAGAAGTGCCGGGAACGGTAATCAGCCATATGCTTCAAAATAAACTGATCGAGGATCCTTATTGGAGATGCAACGAGTATGCTGTTCGGGAATTGATGGCAAATAATTATCTTTATGAAAGAAATTTTACGGTAACAGGAGGGGATTTGGATTTTTCCTGCGCAGAACTTATCTGCGACGGGATCGATACCATTGCCTCGATAAGCATCAATGGCCGCCTGGTGGCAGAAACCAGGGATATGCACAGAACCTACCGTTTCCCTGTAAAAGAATTTTTGCAGGAAGGAGAAAACCGCATAGAGGTCTTCTTTCACTCCCCTCTGGACTTTGTAAGGAAAGAGGATGAGGGAAATGATATCTTCTATGCCTCCACCGGATGTATCCACGGGAATGCAGCCCTTCGCAAGGCTCATTATATGTTTGGATGGGACTGGGGCCCACAGCTTCCGGATATGGGGATCTTTCGCAATATAGCCATCGAATATTTCAGTGAAGCAAAAATCCAGGATGTCCATATCAGACAAGAGCATGAGAGCAGCGGCAGCGTAGGACTGAAATTTGAAGTAGAGATAAAGCAGCTTTCCTCTTGTGAAAACAGACAGGAACACAGGCAGACATGGTTTACTGAAACTGAAATAACAGATCCGGAAGGCATGCTAGTATCCAGGACGGTCCGAAACATCGGGGAATTGCATTATGAAGAGATCATTCCGGAGCCCCGGATATGGTGGCCCAACGGCTTGGGTGAGCATCCTTTATACAGGGTGAGCATCCGCCTGTTAGATGAGGCAGAAACCTGCCATGACACCTATGAGTGCCGGATCGGTCTTCGAACCGTGACCGTTAGCACGGACAAAAATGAATACGGAAATGAGTTCGCCATTACGGTGAACGGAATTAAAATATTTACCATGGGAGCGAATTATATTCCGGAAGATAATATTTTAACAAGAGTGTCGAAGGAGAGGACTGCACGTCTGATCGAAGACTGTGCCGCCGCTAACTTCAATTGTTTAAGAGTCTGGGGCGGAGGTTATTACCCGGATGATTATTTCTATGATAAATGCGATGAAGAAGGAATATTAATCTGGCAGGACCTGATGTTTGGTTGCAATGTCTATGCATTAAACGACACATTTGAAGAGGACATTGTAGAAGAAACAAAGGACAATGTACGCCGTTTAAGACACCATGCCTGTCTGGCCCTGTGGTGCGGTAATAATGAAATGGAATGGGGCTGGGCCGATGAGTGGGCAAGACTGAAAGGCCATCACCCCAGATATAAAGCGGACTATACAAAAATATTTGAATATATCCACCCCCGGGCAATTAAGGCCTGTGATGATACCACCTTTTTCTGGCCGTCATCTCCGTCCTCAGGAGGAGCCTTTGACAATCCCAATGCAACCAACCGGGGGGATCAGCATTACTGGGAGGTCTGGCATTCAGGAAAGCCATTTACGGAATATGGGGATTTCAGTTTTTGTTCCGAATACGGTTTCCAATCCTTTCCCCACAGCAAAACTATAGCTTCCTTTACCCTGCCGGAGGACCGGAATATTTTCAGTAAGGTCATGGAATCCCACCAGAAAAATCCGGCGGCTAATGGGAAAATATTAAATTACATAGCTGATTACTTCCTTTATCCAAAGGATACGGATTCTCTGGCATATATCTCTCAGATTCTTCAGTTAAAGGCCATTGAGTACGGCGTGGAACACTGGAGAAGAAAACGGGGGCAATGCATGGGCTCTCTCTACTGGCAGCTTAATGACTGCTGGCCGGTGGCCTCCTGGGCGAGCATTGATTATTACGGACGCTGGAAAGCGCTCCATTACGGGGCCCGCAGGTTTTATGCGCCCTTTACCATTTCCATCGGTGAAGAGAAGGAACTCTCTCCTCATGTTTCCTATTACGTTCATAATGATACCAGGGAGGAACAGCAGTGCAGAGCGGAAATTCTTCTTATGGATCATGAATTTAGGGTATTATGGGAAGAAGCATGGGAAGGCGGCTTACCGGCATTGTCGGTGTTAAAGTGCAAGGAAACAGATTTTTCTCCATGGACCGATGATGAGGCCCTTTGTTCTTCAGTTTATTCCGTATTCCGGTTATACAGGGGAGAAGATCTTCTTACGGAACGGACGGTGTTGTTTGTGAAGCCAAAGCATTTTGATTATAACGCCCCGGCTTATGATGTTTCAGTTACAGAGTCAGAGCATAGCTTTGATATTACGGTGAAGGCCTCCTGCTTCTGCCAGTATGTGGAGCTTTATTTGAAAAACTTTGACGTTATTTTCTCTGATAACTTTTTTGATATTACATCACCGGAAGGAGTTACGGTTCACGTAAGCAAAAAAGACTTTAAAGACCATATGAGCCCAGACATGTTGAAAGAGAACCTGGTGGTGCGGAGTGTGGCTGACAGTCATGGAAGCTGAGAAGGGAGGAAATAAGGATGGAACTTACACAGGAACAGATACAGCAATTAGAGACACCCTGCCTGGTGATTGATGTGGAACTGGCGGAAAAGAACATAAGACGAATGCAGGAAGCAGCGGATCAAGCCGGCTGCCGGCTGCGTCCTCATATCAAGACCCATAAAATGCCCTTATTTGCCGAAATGCAGATGAAGGCCGGTGCAAGCGGAATCACCTGCGCCAAGGTAAGTGAAGCTGAGGTTATGGCGGATGGAGGCATGGAAGATATTTTCATTGCTTATCCTATGGTCGGAAATTTCCGTATCCAGAGGGCGATTGCGTTGGCAAAAAGGATCAAACGGCTCATTTTGACCATTGACAGCCTGGAAGGTGCTAAGGCGCTGAATCACGCAGCTTCAGACCAGGATATGATCCTGGAAGTCCGTATGGAGATCGATACGGGAGCCGGACGCACAGGAGTGCCCATGGACCGGGCGGTGGAGCTGGCCCTTGCCCTTAAGCAGATGAAGCATTTAAATCTGACAGGTATATTTACGTTTAAGAGCCTGATTCTGTCCGGCAAGCCAACGGAGGACAATATGCTGGCTGCCGAGGAAGAAGGAAACATGATGGCTGAAACTGCTTTGATGTTAAAAAAAGCAGGAGTAGAGATTCAGGATATCAGCGCTGGTTCGTCCCCCACCGGTGTTCAGGTTGCACAGACGGGAATGGTAAATGAGATCCGCCCTGGTACCTATATATTTGATGATTTCATGCTGACTAAGGAAAAGGTAGCCGATATCAGTGAGATCGCTGTCCGGTTCTATGCGACGGTAGTCAGCTGCCAGCATTCGGATTATGCCGTGGTAGACGGAGGAACCAAGTGCTTTCCAACGGACGTGGTTCCTGGGCAGCCGCCGTTTTACTATCCCGGATATGCGGTGGTGGAAGGAGATGACAATCTTAAGCTGTCACGAATGAATGAAGAGCATGGGATCATCACAGCTGTGAACGGGGTGACCGGCCTGCATGTGGGTCAGGTTCTGTCCCTGATCCCTATTCATGTATGTACGGCTGTCAATATGCAGAATACAGTATACATTCTGGAGAATGGTTCTCTCAGAAAACAAAAAGTAGATGCAAGAGGGATGCTGATATGAGTTACATTCTGATCAAAAACGGATTGATTTATGACGGAAGCGGAGAACAGCCGTATCAAAGTGATGTTCTGATCGAGGGGGAAAGAATTATTGAAATTGCCCCGGATATTGAGAGGGAAGACGCCCAGGTGATCGACGCTTCCGGGAAGGCGGTAACTCCCGGTTTTATTGACATTCACCGTCATTGCGATATTGCGCCTTTTACCAATCCTCATTTTGGGGAAATAGAACTGGCCCAGGGAATAACAACTACCTTTGTGGGCAACTGCGGTCTTGCACCTGTGCCTTCGGTTCCCTCATGGCGGAAGGAATTATATGATTACCTGGAACCGGTAATCGGAATACTTCCTGATGATATGGCCTTTGAAACCTATGAAGATTACAGGAAAGCCCTGGAAGCAGCAGATCTACCACTCAACATGGGTTTTTTTGCAGCTTCGGACAGTATCAAAGTAGCTCTAAAGGGTTTTGGGAGCAAGGCATATACCGAAAAAGAGCTTAAAACAGCTCAGGAGTACGTGAAAAGTGCATTAGCCCAAGGAGCCTTTGGGGTTACACTGGGAATCATGTATCAGCCGGAATGCTATTCAAACAGAGAGGAGCTTACGGCAGTTGTAAAGGCAGTTGCCGGAAACGGCGGTATTCTCTGCACCCATATCCGGGGAGAGGGAGACAGCCTGGTGGAGTCGGTGGAAGAAGTGATCGATGTGGCGGCAAAGGCAGGGGTTTCCCTAAATATCAGCCATTTGAAATCAACGGGTATCAAGAACTGGAATAGCAAGATCTTTGAGGCCATTCAGAGGATTGAACAGGCCAGGGAATCAGGGCAGGATGTCACTGCAGATTTTTATCCCTATGACGGCGGTTCCACCACCCTCCAGTCCTTACTTCCGCCAACCATAATGGAAGAATCCTTCGAGGCTCTGGTAAAAGGATTATCAGGTCCAGAAGGGAAGCAGAGGCTGCGCTCAGAGCTAAATAAGGTTCACCAGGGCTGGGATAATATGTCGGAAAGCATTGGCTGGGACCGGATCATCATCAGCTCCGTCACTCTTGAAAAGAATATATTTATGCAAGGACAGACAATCGCAGCGCTGGCGGAAAAGCTGGGATATGAAGAGCCTTCCGATCTGGTGGCAGACTTACTTGTGGAGGAAAACGGGAAAGTGGGAATTATTGTATTAAGCATGTCCCAGCAGGATGTGGATGCAGTGGCCCGTCTTCCCTTTACCCTTTTGATTTCTGACTCCCTGTACGGCGGTGACGGTAAGAACGCTCATCCCCGTCTCCTTGGGACGACTGCAAGATTTTTAAATGATTTTGTTATAAAACGAAGGGTGCTGTCCATGGAGCAGGCCATCAGTAAGATGACTTATCAGCCTGCAAAACGGATGGGCCTGGAAGACAGGGGGCTTTTAAGGCCCGGATACCAGGCAGATGTACTGGTATTTCAGCCGGAGAGTTTCTTAGATCATGCAGATTACACCGGAAAACATGACCCGTGTACGGGCATGGACTTGGTGCTGGTGGGAGGAAAACAGGTGCTGGCAGACGGCATTCTTGTGGACCGCACCAGTGGGAAGCTGTTAAGAAAGGGCTTTAATTAAATAGTAGGAACCCCCTTCCAGGCATATATATATGCCTTAAGAAGCCGGGCAGAAAAAAGGAAAGAAGGAAGCAGACATGAATATTTATGAAAAACTGAAGGAACTTAATTTGGAGATCCCGGCAGCTCCGCCTAAAGGAGGAGTATATGCCCCGTGCCAGGAATTTGGAAATAACCTGGTGTACATATCAGGCTGCGGGCCGGTGATCGGAGGAGAAGGGATTCGTGGAAAGCTTGGAAATGAGTTTACCACAGAAGAAGGAAAAACCTTTTCCAGAAATGCCATGTTAAATGTTCTTGCAGTGTTACAGGATAAAATCGGGGATTTGAACCGGATAAAACGTGCAGTCAAAATTCTTACCTTTGTAGCAAGTGCGGATACCTTTTATGAGCAGCCGGCAGTGGCTAACGGAGGAAGTGAATTACTGTTGCAGCTTTTGGGGCAGGAGAATGTACCGGCCCGTTCAGCCATAGGTGTCAACGTATTACCTGGAAATATTCCTGTTGAGACGGAAGCTATTTTTGAAATTGAATAATAATCTTTGATGAGGGATAAAAATGGATCGCCAATTTAAAAATAATTTAATAGAGTCATTATACGTACATTACCCATTAAAACCGGAGTACGACAAAAGCATGGAGACTTATAATTTGAAAAAGCCGGTTTTGTCTTCCGTGAGTTTATGGGATGGAACCAGCCTGGAGCCATGGAGCTTTGACGGTGAGGGTGAAGTTCAGGTAAAGGATGGAAATATATTGCTCCTGGAAACAAAGTCACGGGCAGACCACTGGCCGGATAATGAAGTCAGGGCAAACGATGCGGCAGCAGGACTTTACGCCACATTTGGAAGTTATATTGCAAAGCTGAACGTGAAGGGGCTGGAACTTGGAAAAGGAAACCGGATATGGTTTAAAATCCGTCCCATTTGCCCCGGCCTTCACAGCCCAATCGTGCGTGTTGGATTTGTCAATAATGGGGTAACCAAGATACCGGATGTCTATTCAAGAGAAGGCTTTAATGCCATCAATTTAAAAAATAATGAATGGAATACCTGTACCTGGGAGATTGATTCCATAGCCCATGATGCAATCGAGGAACTATCATTTAACATTCACCGATATGGCAAGGAAGTAAGCACTGGAGATGATTTAAGATTTGAGCTCTGTGATATTCAGCTTCAGGAGGTAAAACCAGGAGTTGTTCATGGATGGCAGTGTGAGGAAGAGGAAGTAGTATATTCTACAACCGGTTACTTTACAGACGGGAGAAAAACAGCAATTGCCAATACCTCAGCCAAAGAGTTTGAAATCGTGAAGGAAGAAGACGGCTTAGAGAAAGAAGTGGCATACCGCGGGCAGATTGAGAAGGTGGAAAACCACCTGGGAAGCTTTGGGGTATTGGATTTTTCAGACTTAAAAACCGAAGGCACATACAGGATCCGGTTTGGAAATACGGTAAGTGAGCGGTTTATCATAGGAAATGACGTCTTGGAAAGTACCTTGTGGAAGCTGACCAATTTCATGTATTGTGAGCGGTGCGGCTATCCGGTTCCTAACTGTCATGGAACCTGCCATCAGGATGTGATCGCAGAACACAACGGGGTGAAATTGGTATATGCAGGCGGCTGGCACGATGCGGCAGATGTTTCCCAGCAGACCATGCAGACGGCAGAGATCTTAGATGCCATGATCGCTTCCGCAGGGAAGGTGAAGGATTCTGATCCAATGTTGTACCGCAGAATGATGGAAGAAGCAAACTGGGGACTGGATTTTGTGCTTCGAATGCGCTTTGGAGACGGCTACCGTGCATCCCATGCGGCCATTCGCAGGTGGACCGACAACCTCATCGGAAATATGGATGATTGTGAAGCAGATGTTCACAACCGGTCCTTTGAAAACTTTGTTTTTGCTGCAGTAGAGGCCGGTGCCGGAGAAGCGTTTAAGGAACTGGATCAGGAGCTGGCATGGAAATGCGTAGATGCGGCGAAAGAAGATTTCCGTTTTGCAGATGAACGGTTCCGGGAAGTTGGAGTGGAAGGACCGTATCATTTACTGGAACATACGGCAGGCTCCAGCCTTTCCCAATACTATGCTGTTGCAGCATGGGCTGCAGGCAGGATATACAAAATTACCGGAGACAGCTATTTTTATGATAAGGCTGCCGAGTATGCGGATAAGGTGATTTCCTGTCAGGAAACCAGGAATGACCTGCCCATGAGGGGATTCTTCTACAGAGATGAAAGCAAAACCCATATCGTCCATTTCTCCCATCAGGCGAGGGATCAGGTTTTTGCCATGGCCATGGCAGAGGTATGCGGTGCCCTTACAGAGCATGAAAACAAGGCTGTGTGGGAAGACGGCTTAAAGCTCCATGGGGAATATTTAAAAGGCCTTCAGAAGTATACGGCTCCCTATGGCATGCTGCCGGCCGGAATCCATCACATCAGCGAGGCAGATGACCAGGAAGCCTTCCATGTGGTGCATCCAAAGGTTGATTATGAGAGAGAACGGATCAATTATGTGGAGCAGTTAAAGCAAGGGACTGATCTGGGTGACGGATACTATGTAAGAACCTTCCCGGTTTGGTTTTCCTACCGTGGAAATTCCGCAATCCAGCTGTCTATGGGAAAAGCGGCTTCCATCATAGGAACGTATTTTGGCGATGGGGAGTTAATTGAAATTGCCAGAGAGCAGCTTTACTGGACACTTGGAAAGAACCCATTCGGTCAGTCATTGATCTACGGAGAAGGAAACCATTATGGACAGGAATATACGGCTCTGCTTGGAGAAACGGTTGGAGAGATGCCGGTAGGTGTACAGACCAGAGGAAACGAAGACCTTCCTTATTGGCCGCCTGCCAATATTGCCACCTATAGAGAAGTGTGGACAACGCCGCCGGGACGTTTTATGTGGGTCGCAGCTGATTTGATTTAAATTAAGGATGTCTCAAATGTAATTTTTAATTTATTACAATATTTAAATTGTATAAAGTTGAAATTCACATTTGAGACATCCTCTTTCTTTTTGTATAAACATAGCAATAAGCCAGTCTCTCCCTATCTGTGTTTCCTTAACATATTAAAAAGCGAAAGACTATAAAATACAACCGCAGTACAAAGTAAGATCACAATGCTGGCAGTCGGTGTCACCTCATGCCCTCCAAAGCGGAATGTTACTCCCATATACTCTTTAAATTCCTCCAAATAGATGGCTGGTATTCCGTCAAAGGAGTTCTGCATGGGCACCTCCATCAGTACCTGGCGAAACAGCGATGCGCCATGGGAAACAGGAAATACTTTTATAACCGTCTGCACTGATGCAGGTAAAGTTCCTACAGGAAGATAAATACCGGTTAAAAATCCAATCAAAGTTCCCAGAATAGTACTGGCTGTACTGAATGCGCTATGGCTCTTGAAAAATGACACAACAAAGCAAACCAAAGAAGTGTTAGTTAATGCTGTAAGAAGTATTAGCAAGAAGACCTTCATACAGGCAATGGGAGTAAGCCATTCTCCTCCGCTGTGCACGATATAAATTTCTGCGACCACAGCTGTAATAAGGGCCATGATCACGCCAATTAAAAAGGAGCTTCCAATATATCCGCCAGTGATGCTGCTTTTTTTAATGGGGGAAGAATCAAAATCCTTATTGATCTTTTGCACTTTATCATCGATCATAACACCAAACGCACCCATAGTGGTGGTCATAGAAGTAACTGTAAGAAGTCCTGATACCAGCCAGCTGTTCATCATAGTTTGTGCATTCTTAAGATCCTTCATGGAATCATTCATCCATACATCTCCTAAGAACAATGCATAAAGCCCAATAATAATGAAAACGGACAGAAGAGAGAAAAATACTGCGAGCCTATCACGAAAAAATAACTTCAAATTACGTTCAATAAAAACTATCATTGCCGCAGCTCCTTTCCTGTAATGCCGATAAAGGCCTCATCCATGGTTCCCTGCAGGACCTGAAAGCTGTTAATATAACTTTGGCATTTTTCTACAATGGGAATAGCAGCCATGGTATCCGGCAGCTTTACAACAAACTCGCCCGCCGATACGGTGAAATCCAGCTCTAGTTCCTCCATAGTTTGCCGCAGGGCTGCTTCATCCAGTACGGACATTCTTAAGGTATCAGTGGTATACTGTGTTTTTAATGCGGCAGGCGTACCCTTTGCTGCTATTTCTCCGTGATCGATGACAATCACATAATCTGATTCGGCCGCTTCCTCCATGTAATGGGTAGTCAAAAAAACCGTCATACCTGTTTTTATTTGAAGCTGCCTGATTGTGTTCCAAATGCTTTTCCTGGTTTGAGGATCAAGGCCGGTAGTAGGTTCATCAAGGAACAGGATTTGAGGCGTATGAATCAGCGCACGGGCAATATCTGCCCTTCGCCGCTGACCGCCAGAAAGCTGCCCATAAGGCCTGTCTGCTAATTCATTTAATTCTGTTGCTGCTATGGCTTCATGCACGGCATTTTTGATCCTGGCTTTATCCGATGTGTATAAGCCAGCCCGGATGGTCAGATTTTCTCTTACGGTGAGTAATGTGTCAAGTACACTGTCCTGAAATACTACGCCGATCATTTCCCGGATAGCCTGACTATCGTGCCGAAGATCAAGCCCGTTGATCGTGATTTCCCCTTTATCAAAATCCAATAAGGTACATAAGATATCAATGGTAGTAGATTTTCCCGCACCATTTGGACCAAGAAAGGAAAACAGCTTTCCTTGCTCCACATAAAAACTGATATCTTTTACGGCAGTTAGTTTGCCGTAATTTTTTCTTAGGTTGGCTACTTCTATAATCTTTTTCATATATGATCCCCCTTAAAGCAAGTTGTAAAAAGGACGGCAAGCTTAATCAGCCAACCGTCCAGGCATTATAATTATACATTGGTAATGTCGTTTCAGGCTTTCATTAAATTGACCTGCCAGTGATTGAACCTCATTAAGCAGCGGAGAAGATTGAAAATATCCGATTGACTAACTCTACTTGTCATACACGGTTGCTTTTATGCTAAAGGACATTGGGAACTTATCCGTATTATAATCATAGTTAAATAGTCCATCTCCTATATTGTGCAAGCCGCCAGCATCAAAGAAGTTTTCCTTAAATTCATTGAACTGTTCAATATGCAGTCCCGCAGAAGCAAGGGAATTGATTAAATCTGAAACCGTATACATCCAAAAATATGCCTTAACACCATGCTTTGGTTCAGAGGCATATCCACCTATAGAATCTTCAACATCGGGTTCTTTTCCGAAATAAGGATACTTTACTTCCATCACATTGTTGGAAAGCTTTTGTTCATCCATTGCCAGAAAGAACGGATGGCTGTCAAATACATAGAAAAATCCATCATCCTTGAGTAAATGACGTATGGTTTCTCCCCATTTTTTAAGATCAGGAAGCCAACCGATCGCCCCCTCAGATACGAACACCACATCATATTTTTCATTATGGCAATCCATGAATTTCATGATATCGGATTCTATAAAATCAATATTTGTAATATTTAAATCCTCTGCCAGTTTTTTTGCATAGTGAATATTATCAGGCACTAAGTCAACACCTGTAGCACTGGCTCCCATTCTTGCTAGCAATATCGTATCTGCGCCGGTGTTACATTGTAAATGGATAATCTTTTTGCCGCTCAAATCTCCAAGTTCATTTTGAATATATTTATTGAACCTATGGCTGCCATCTAAAAGAGATTTTTTAAATGCAACGTAGTGGTCTTGTGAAACTTGGCTCCATGCGTTTTTGTTTGAATCCACCTCTATCATATTCCCGCCTCCGTAATCAATAAAATTGTAAATTTCATTTAGTAAATATCATTTAATAAATATCAATGCAGTTAATCCCCTGTTGCCGGACGTTTTGGCCTAAAGAGCATGATTCCATATTATACCATTCATTGTATGATAGAACAAGCTTTGTATGATGATCCAATATGCAAATAAATGCAGGGAGTGGATGCAGCCAAAAAAGAGGAAATGCAGCAGCCATGAGGGAAACGGGCAATTAAACGCACAAGAATCCGTATTTAACAGTATTTAATGTCCATGGCTGGTTCATTCTATTTGAAAAGGATCATGGTTGGTCATGGCATGAATCGTGATTGAAGTTAAGGATTCCTCGAACAAATGTTTGCAATAAGGAAAAAGATATGATATAATGAAGAAAATCGGTTGCTAAATGATTCAGGTGCGGGCTAGATATGGTCCGCATTCTATTGTTCTCATATTCAGAATTATAGTTTATTACAGGAGTATATTATGGCAAAACAGTATATTAAGATAAGAGGTGCCAATGAGCACAACTTAAAGAATATTTCCGTGGATATTCCAAGAAATGAGCTGGTTGTCTTAACCGGCCTCAGTGGTTCGGGAAAGTCTTCACTGGCTTTTGATACCATCTATGCTGAAGGGCAGAGGCGATACATGGAGTCTCTTTCATCATATGCCCGGCAGTTCTTAGGGCAGATGGAAAAGCCGGATGTGGAAAGCATTGAAGGACTTTCACCGGCCATTTCCATTGACCAGAAGTCTACCAACCGTAACCCTCGTTCGACAGTTGGTACGGTTACAGAGATTTATGATTATATGAGGCTTTTGTACGCCAGGATCGGGATTCCTCACTGCCCCAAATGCGGGAGGGAGATCCGCAAGCAGACCATTGATCAGATGGTGGATCAAATCATGGAACTGCCGGAGCGGACGAAGATCCAGCTTTTGGCCCCTGTTGTCCGTGGACGGAAGGGGGAGCATGTGAAGGTTTTAGAGCATGCCCGGAGAAGTGGATATGTAAGGGTACGCATTGACGGAAATCTATATGAGCTTTCCGAGGAAATAAAGCTGGATAAGAATATCAAACACAGCATTGAGGTGGTAGTGGATCGTCTTGCGATTCGGGAAGGAATCGAAAAGCGTCTGACCGACTCCATTGAGACAGTTTTGGAACTGGCAGGCGGACTGATGACCGTAGATGTAGTGGATGGACAGCCCATTAATTTCAGCCAGAGCTTTTCCTGTCCGGACTGCGGCATCAGCATTGATGAGGTGGAGCCCAGAAGCTTTTCCTTTAACAATCCGTTCGGTGCCTGCCCGGATTGTTTTGGGCTTGGATATAAGATGGAATTTGACGAGGATCTGATGATCCCGGATAAGAGCTTAAGCATTGACCAGGGAGCCATAGTGGTGATGGGCTGGCAGTCCTGTACGGATAAGGGCAGCTATACCCGGGCTATTTTGGAGGCCCTTGCAAAAGAATATAAATTCCGACTGGATACTCCTTTTGAGGATTATCCGAAGGAAGTCCATGATGTTCTCATCAATGGAACCAATGGGAAGGAAGTCAAGGTTCATTATAAGGGACAGAGGGGAGAGGGCGTTTACGACGTGGCATTTGAAGGCCTTGTCCAAAATGTTGCCCGTAGATACCGGGAAACTTACTCCGACTCCTCCAAGGCGGAGTATGAATCCTTTATGCGGATCACGCCCTGTCCTTCCTGCGGAGGTATGAGACTTAAAAAGGAATCCCTGGCGGTAACGGTTGGAGATAAGAACATTTATGAAGCTACCAACATGTCCATTGTTAAGTTCCGTAATTTTATGGACGAGATGGTGCTGACCCCTATGCAGCACGCCATTGGAGACCAGATTTTAAAGGAAATACGAGCTAGAATATCGTTCCTTATTGATGTTGGACTTGACTATCTGTCCCTGACCCGTGCTACAGGAACTTTGTCCGGCGGCGAAGCTCAGAGAATCCGTCTGGCGACCCAGATCGGCTCCGGCCTTGTAGGTGTTGCTTACATTCTGGACGAGCCAAGCATCGGGCTTCACCAGAGGGATAATGATAAATTGTTAAAGACCCTCTTGCACCTTCGCGATTTGGGAAACAGCGTGCTCGTGGTGGAGCATGACGAGGATACCATGATGGCAGCAGATTACATTGTGGATATCGGCCCTGGAGCCGGGGAGCACGGTGGAAATGTGGTCGCTACGGGAAATGCCAAGCAGATCATGAAGAATAAGGATTCTATTACTGGCGCCTATTTAAGCGGACGGATTAAAATCCCGGTTCCAAAGGAGAGAAGACAACCTACCGGCTATCTGACCGTAAAAGGAGCAGCGGAAAACAATCTGAAAAACATTGATGTGACCTTCCCGCTGGGAGTTATGACCTGCGTGACCGGTGTATCCGGTTCCGGGAAGAGTTCTCTTGTCAACGAGATCCTTTATAAATCTCTGGCGAAAAAATTAAACCGTGCCAGGATCATTCCGGGAAAACATAAGGCAATTGAGGGAACGGTGCAGCTGGATAAGATCATTGCCATTGACCAGTCCCCCATTGGACGGACTCCAAGGTCCAATCCGGCTACTTATACGGGAGTATTTGATTTGATCCGTGACTTGTTTGCTTCCACCTCCGACGCAAAGGCAAAGGGCTATTCCAAGGGACGTTTCAGTTTTAATGTAAAAGGCGGACGATGCGAAGCCTGCAGCGGCGATGGAATCATTAAAATCGAGATGCATTTCCTTCCGGATGTTTATGTCCCCTGCGAAGTCTGCGGCGGTAAACGATATAACCGTGAAACACTGGATGTAAAATACAAGGGAAAAAATATTTATGACGTCCTGAACATGACAGTAGAGGAAGCACTGAAGTTTTTTGAAAATGTTCCTTCTATTGCAAGGAAGATCGCCACACTCAATGATGTAGGGCTTTCCTATATCAGGCTTGGGCAGCCGTCTACGGAGCTTTCCGGAGGAGAAGCCCAGAGAATCAAGCTGGCTACAGAATTGAGCAAGCGGGGAACCGGAAAGACCATTTACATTCTGGACGAGCCTACGACCGGCCTTCATTTTGCAGATGTTCATAAGCTGATCGAGATTTTACACAAGCTTTCGGAAGGCGGCAATACGGTTGTTGTTATTGAACATAATCTGGATGTGATCAAGACAGCGGATTACCTCATTGACATCGGACCGGAGGGCGGCGAAAAGGGCGGTACGATAATTGCCCAGGGTACGCCGGAAGAGGTTGCAGAATGTCCTTCCTCATATACAGGGTATTATGTGAAAAGGTTTTTGAATAGGCCGCTGGCTGAATGAGATAAGGTATAAAAGTACTTCTTTAAGCTTTGAGTTTGTGAATCAAGTAGATGTGTAAATATGTCTACTTGATTCATTCGTTTATAAGAATGTTAAAAAGATGGAACAATAGAGCAGGGAAGATTTCAAGAAAATACTTGTCAAGGAAGTGGAAGTAGAATATAATGTAACCCAAAGCTTTATTTGTTAAAGATGAAATTAGGAGGAATACCGTGGAGAGAGAAATGATTATCGTTCTGGATTTCGGTGGACAATACAACCAGCTGATTGCCAGAAGGGTTAGAGAATGCAATGTTTACTGTGAGGTTCATCCCTACACACTGTCACTGGACAAGATTAAGGAAATGAATCCGAAAGGAATCATTTTTACAGGCGGTCCAAACAGCGTGTATAAGGAGGATTCCCCACTTTGTTCAAAGGAAATCTTTGATATGGGAATACCGATTCTGGGAATCTGCTACGGTACTCAGGTTATGGCATATATGCTGGGCGGCAAAGTTGCTACAGCACCTGTTAGTGAATTCGGAAAGACAGAAGTTAACGTGGAAACTGACAGTAAAATTTTAGAAAATGTAAGTTCCAAGACGGTTTGCTGGATGAGCCATACGGATTACGTAGAGAAGGCACCGGAAGGGTTCCATGTTACTGCTCATACACCGGTATGCCCAGTTGCTGGTATGGAATGCGAAGAACGCGGCCTTTATGCCGTACAGTTCCATCCTGAGGTTATGCATACCCAGGAAGGCGCCAAGATGCTTTCCAATTTTATTTATAATGTCTGCAAGTGTTCCGGTGACTGGAAGATGGACTCCTTTGTTGAGGCTTCCATTGAGGCCATCAGGGAAAAGGTTGGAGACGGCAAGGTGCTTTGCGCTTTATCCGGCGGTGTAGACTCTTCCGTAGCTGCGGTTATGTTAGCGAAAGCTGTCGGAAAACAGCTTACCTGCGTATTTGTTGACCACGGTCTTCTTCGTAAGAACGAGGGTGATGAGGTTGAGGCCGTATTTGGACCTGAGGGACCTTATGATTTGAATTTTATCCGCGTTAATGCACAGGAACGCTTCTATGGCAAGCTGGCAGGAGTGGAAGATCCTGAAACAAAACGTAAGATCATTGGCGAGGAATTTATCCGTGTATTTGAGGACGAGGCTAAGAAGATCGGAACAGTGGATTTCTTTGTACAGGGAACCATTTATCCTGATGTGATCGAGTCTGGTCTTGGTAAGTCCGCAGTGATCAAATCCCATCATAATGTGGGAGGACTTCCAGAGCATGTAGATTTTAAAGAGATTATCGAACCGTTGAGACTTTTGTTTAAGGATGAAGTTAGAAAAGCAGGACTGGAGCTTGGTATTCCGGAATATCTGGTTTACCGTCAGCCATTCCCAGGTCCAGGACTTGGTGTCCGTATCATCGGTGCAATTACTCCTGAAAAGGTAAGAATCGTACAGGAGGCTGATGCAATCTATAGAGAAGAGATTGCCAAAGCTGGTGTTGATAAGGGACTGGGACAGTACTTTGCAGCATTGACCAATATGCGTTCTGTAGGCTGCATGGGAGATGAAAGAACCTATGATTATGCTATTGCATTAAGAGCGGTGCTTACCTCTGACTTTATGACGGCTGAATCTGCAGAACTGCCTTGGGAAGTTTTAGGGACAGTGACCAGACGGATCGTAAATGAAGTGAAGGGCGTGAACCGGGTGCTTTATGATTGCACGGGGAAACCGCCGGCTACAATTGAATTCGAATAACAAACAGTTTCGGGAACCCCCAGTGTTTATGCGGGTTCCCGGACTTTTTTTGTGGCAAGTGGTACCCAAATGGTACCCGAAATGCCAGATAGATGAATTTTTATAAGTATTATATAGGCATACCGCGCCTGGACATGCCGGAGTTATATAGAGCAGAATGAATTCTCTTGGCATTATTAGTGTAATGATTTTCTTTGAACTTAGCAAATTGATTGTAATAGTTTAATTAATAAAGCGGGCCCGGTATACCGAGGCCCGCTCTTATCATTAACATCTTTTTGTCTTTCCCCAGTTGTCCTTTAAGTCTTGCCAGTAGGCTTCTTTTATTTCTTATATTCACCATTCACGTTCATGTTCGCATTCACATTCACGTTCATTTTCATAATCATATTCACGTTCATGCTCACATTCACATTCGTGTTCGCGTTCGCATTCGCATTCGCATTTTGGTTTGCATTCGTGTTTGCATTCGCATTCACATTTTGGCTTGCATTCCCATTTTACTTTGCATTCACATTTTGATTCGCATTCGCATTTTGGTTTGCATTTACATTTATGCTCACATTCACGTTTTGGTTTACATTCGCATTCACGTTTTGGTTTGCATTCGCATTCGCGTTTTGGTTTGCATTCGCATTCGCGCTCACGTTCACGCTCGCATTCACATTTTGGTTCACAATTCTTACAAATTATTCTACATTTCATAGCTTCGTTTTTCATATACTATGACTCCTTTCATGCTGTTACATTAATAGTATATGGGACTAGCAGGCAAGGTGTGAATTTTGAGAATGGCTTACTTTTATCTCCTGAAGGCAGTCAAATAATGATACGATTCTATGAATCGGCGAACCAGTTACCGGTTCCCCGCCCATAAAGGTATTACCGCGTTTCCATCCAAAACGTCTAATAAAGCAGCACATAAATTGTGTATCGTCCACAGAAAATCGTACTATAATGTATGAACGAAATAGACAAAGTGTGTTAATAGTGGTTTTCCCATGATAATCAACCAGCCCTGGATAATTTGAACCCCAGAAAACCAAACCTTGCAAGTTCAAGGGAATCTGACTCTTTTTTGAAACCAAATTATAATGGAAAACGGAACATTATTTAATTGTGAAAATAATATTGCAATGCTTTCATAATATAATCGGAAGCACCGGCTCCATATTTTTTATCGGTGATTTCTCTGATCGTATCATGAGAATAGCTTTCAATTACCATATCCCAGAAACCATCTCCCATATCTATCCCTAAATTATTTTCACTCGAAAGCTTCACTATTTCGCGGACAGTATCCTGAATTTCCTTAGAGGCAGTATCTTTTGTTAAATCCGAAATTAACTTCATATATAAATCATTGCTTTTCTGCAAAATTTTGTCTTTATTTTTGGCGAGTTCTTTTGATCGCTCCATTAAATCCGAAAAGTGTTCCAGATTGTATTTCATGGCTTCTGTGTATTTTTCAATACTTCCAAATTGTTTCATGGCAAGTTTCGCTACGTTGGATTCATCATCTTTAATTTTTTGTATAAGCTGATTGAAGTTTTCAATACTGCCCCAATGTTTTATCACATCATTTTCTTTTTGATTTTTGAATTGTTCCAATGCTTCGATATATTCGCTTAAATCAAATTCTTTAAAACTCATGCACTGTTCTCCTTTTTCTAATCGATCCAAAAGCTTAATAAGGTTGTCTATCCGATCACGTTTTAGACAGAGTAACTTCTTTTGTCTCTTAAAAGCTTCAACTTTATCGAAATCAGGTTCTTGTAGTATTTCATTAATTTCTTTCAGTTTAAAATCCAGTTCTTTAAAAAATAAAATTTGCTGTAGCTTTTGTAAGACTTCATCGTTGTACAAGCGATAACCAGATGACGTTAATTCACTTGGTTTTAAAAGACCAATTTCATCATAGTATTGCAATGTGCGTGTGCTGATACCTGTTAATTCAGCAACCTGGCTTATAGTTTTCATGATTATCAGCCCCTTTAACTTGAATAATTGAGGAAACAATACAGATATTTGCCGGCGAATATTCCGTTTCGTTCCATAACTAAATAGTACACTATCACGTTACGTAGTAGTCAAGGCTTTTCTGTATATTTTATTGTAATATTTTCGGGATATCGATGAACAGTATTTATTTCAGTTAAATCACCACATTTGTATTGTAAAAGCGGTCATTGATATAGTAAAGTAGAATCTGCAACCACCAGTTGACAAATTATACAGCGCACTTGGTGGTTGTCAACCGGTAAAAGTCCTATAATACAGACAGTCATATATCACCAGGTGAACACAGATATTTATTACAGGACATTTGAAGATGGAATGACATAAATAAATTTTGAAAGGATGGTGCATTGTGATATTAGCGGAAAAAATTATTGCATTGCGTAAGAAGGCCGGATGGTCACAGGAGGAGCTGGCTTATCAGATGGGTGTATCGAGACAGTCCGTATCCAAATGGGAGTCCGGTACTTCAATTCCTGATTTAGAACGAATTTTAAAACTTAGTCAGGTATTCGATGTCAGTACGGATTATTTATTAAAGGAAGAGATAGAGACAGATCCGGTATCTATTGCCATGGAAACTGATCGTGATGAGGTTCAGAAGACCGTTACCCTTGATATGGCCAATCAATTCATGGATATCAAGATCCGCGGGGCGAAAAAGGTGGCCTCGGGTACTGCTGCTTATATATTGTCTCCGGTCTTGCTGATTTTTCTGGGAGGATTATCAGAATTAAAAGATGTAAATATCAGTGAAAATATGGCAGGAGGATTAGGAGTGGCCATATTACTGTTGATTATTGGAGTTGCCACCGTGTTTTTTGTAATGAATGGCATGAAAATGGAAACTTATCAATATTTGGAAAAAGAGGTCTTTCGTCTGGAATATGGGGTGGAAGGGATCGTAAGAAAAAAGATGGCAGAATATGAAGGAACTTATAGAATTTGTAATGTGACTGGTATTTTCCTATGTATCATCTGCGCCTTGCCGTTGATGACAGCCTTTGCATTAAACAGCTCAGACTTTGTCTATGTTATGTGCGTAGTTTTCCTGTTGATCATAGTAGCATGTGCTGTATTTTTATTCGTAATAGCAGGAGAGAAGAAAGGCTGTTTTCAGATGCTGATGCAAGAGGGAGATTATACGGTAGAGAAAAAAATGGAAAAGAAGCGGACAGAACACCTGCATGTGATCTATTGGAGTACCATTACCGCAGTATATCTGGGTATCAGCTTTTATTCGGGGAATTGGAGCAGGACATGGATTATCTGGCCTTGCGCAGGAGTTATGTATGCGGCAGTGCAGGCGACTGCTGCAGCATTGAAAGGTAAGAAAATGCACGATTAAGTAAGTGGTGTATGTTTCAGGCAAAACTTAATCCAACAGCTTTATCCAGACCCTTTCTCTTCCAAAGAAAGGTCTGGATTTTTAATTCCCCTTCCGAATTACGGGCATGTGGTTGGGTTGTAAGGTTCTCTGATAGACCATAAAGCCACCCTATACAACCGACATGGTTCCCATTACCGTTTGCCGGTTGTAGGGGGGGGCGTGTGACTGTTACTCATTACAAGCAGCCTTTTATAAGTTGCATCCACGCCGATCGCCCCTATTGGAGCAGTGATCAGGATCGCTAAAACCGCAACCGTCAAAATCGTATTGCCGGCTGCAACGCCAGCCGCCAAAGGAAGTCCCCCGATTGCCGCCTGTACAGTTGCTTTCGGCAAATAGGCAATGGCACAAAACAGGCGCTCCTTTGCACTCATTGGGGTTTTGACAAGGCAGAAAAACACACCGCATACCCGGATCAGCAGAGCAATAAAGATAAGTGCGACAGCCGCAAATCCGGCCTTTGCCGCATAGCTGATATCCACTGTTGCGCCTACCAATATAAACAGCATCAACTCCGCAGCCACCCAGATTTTTGAGAACTTTCCCGACAGGCGCTTTGCTAATATATCATATTGCTTCAGGATGGTACCGCCTAAAGCCATGACAGCCAGCAAACCCGACATAGGCACATACGCTTTCATGGCGGATTCAAGAGAAACCAGCAAAAACGCAGTGCTTAATAAAATCAAAATCTTGGCGGTATCCCGCAAATGGATTTTTTGAAACAGCTTTACCAAAACCAGGCCCAGTAAAATACCGACTAACAAGCCAGTCATAATGGCCACAGGTATTTTTATAAGGCTTATGGCATCAAAACTGCTTCCTTCGTACATCCCCATGAATGATGTAAAAAGGACAATGACATAAATGTCGTCAACGGATGCTCCGGCCATGATAAGCTGCGGAATGCTCTTTTCCCTGCCATAGCCATGTTCCATCAGCTTTAACATTTTAGGCACAATAACTGCCGGGGAGACCGCGCCGAGCACCGTTCCCATAATGGCTGCTTCCAAATGAGAAATGGGGAAGAACATAGGTGCAAAAATAGTAGTGGCGGCTATTTCAAAACTTGCCGGAATGAAGCACATAAGGATTGCCGGACGGCCAACCTTCTTTAAATCCTTAATATCCAGCGCGAGCCCTGCCCTTGTAAGGATCACGATCAGGGCAATTTGTCTCAAATCTGCAGAAATATTCAACAGCTCCGGCGCGATCAAATTCAGCGCATACGGCCCTAACACAATGCCGGTGAGAAGCATACCCACAAGGCCAGGGAGTTTAAGTTTCTGCATGGTTCCGCTCAATATCATACCGCAAAGAACCATCATCGCAAGACTGAAAAGCATATATATCCTCCTTTGTGCAGAAATGTAAAAAAGCTGACACTTCTGCAATGAAATTATTGCAGAAGTCATCAGCTTAATAAGCGGTTCGGCTATAATCAGCGCAGGGAGAACTTCATTCCCTCGGGTTATTATAGCAAAGACAGCTGTAAATTTCAAGGAATAACTCATAAGATCTTAAAGAATCTCAAGTGAAGGTTCAAAAAAACAGAAAGTAACGCGGCGTGCTGCTCTTGTATTTTAAATACTCCTCTCCAAAGGCTCGAGGCAAATACTTTTCTTCCTCTAAAATCTGAAAATGCAGCAACAGGATACCAATCAACGCGGAAATGATGCTGATTATGTTTGGAAGGGAAAGTGCGGAACCGATATATAGCAAGTCAAAACCAACAAAAGCCGGATTCCTGCTGACCTTATATATACCTCTTGTGACAATGGAAGTTTTTTGGGTTTCGTCTACACCTGCACGCCAGCTGTCACGCATAGAGGTAATAGCCAGTACAAAGAAAATAACCCCGCCTCCCGTGAGTGCAAGTCCTATCCACCGTACACTGAAAGGAAATGAAAGAGAGAGCATGAAGCGGGAAAAGAACACGCTTGCGTACTGAATAGCAGCGATGCCGTAGGTTGCTGCAAGAAGAGCCGTTTCTATTGCTGCCGTTTTAGGAGGTTTGCGGCCCTTTGCCAGTCGGTTTGTATGAATGCCCTTTTTCCGAAGAAAGATTTGCTTCGTAAAATAGGCAATGTAAAAACAGGTTATTAACGCAAATATGCTGATCTGAAAAATCATTCTATCACCGCCTTGTATGTAATACCTCAAAGTATATCATGGAAACGTCAAAAAGAACATCAATATAAGATTGATTAAAATGAGCACATTACTTCATTCGGGCGAGGGCGAAATACCATAAGATGGCCGAATAAAAATGGTGATAACTGGAGAAAAAACGGTACCGTTTAACGCCCGTATCACGTTTGTTTTTAATTTGCCTTTTTTGATTTTTACAGGTACAATATCGCTATAATACAAATTGTGATTTTTAAGGGGAGTATGTTATCTATGAGAAAAATAATCGCATTAGGGCTGGTAATAGCCTACATGACATTGATATTAGCTGGATGCAGTGAAAACCAAATGACAGCTGAACAAAACACCGAGGATAATATTAGTACGATTATTTCTTCATTAGAAGATCACGGATATACAGTAGAAAAAAAGAGTGTTGAAAAGCAGCTGCTTACGGGGGAGCGTTACCGGCTGGTTTTAAATAATAGTCTGGATTCGCAGGTTGTCATCTATGAATACGAAAATCGAGAGAAAGCAAAAGCAGATGCTGATTGTATAGATAAAAGCGGTACGAAAATCCTGTTCACGAATGGAGAGGAAGGTACTGGCATTAATGTTGACTGGATAAGCATTCCACATTACTACTTGTATGGTAATCTTATTGTGGAGTATGTTGGGACGGAGGAAAGCATTTTGTCTTCCTTAGAAACTGTGTGTGGCCCATATTTTGCAGGCGGTGCTGACTATTATTAAAAAACTGTAATATAGGACTTTTGCCTTTTTCATTCAATATAATTTCCAACGGCAGACAGGATTCTACCTAATTTTAATTAGATTGCATTTTCACGGAGGTAATTGAAATGAAAGATATCATCGACAGTATCATTCGTTCATTAAGGGATATAAATGGATTGGAAGCAATCGTACTTGGAGGTTCCCGTGCAAAAGGTACCCATGGCCCTGATTCTGATATTGATATAGGTTTGTATTATAACAAGGTAACCATCAGTAGATTTATTGCTTTGATTTTTCATACATTGGTGCAGGCAGAGGTGCTTGTCAGCAACAAATAAAACGGAAATTTGGAGGGCAAAGCTTTGACGGAATATAAAGATAGGCAGGAATTGATTGACGAGATATCAAATCGTGCTAAATTATTCATTGATGAATTTTCTGATATTAAAGAAACAGATAAGGACAAACAAATTGACGGTGTGGACAGGACTCCTGCACAGATGATAGCCTATCAATTAGGGTGGTTAAACCTTCTTCTTCATTGGGAAGAACAGGAACAGCAGGGGAATGCGGTTGTTACACCTCACCCAGATTATAAGTGGAACAATCTGGGCGGATTATATGAGAGTTTTTACAGGCAATACGAAACATATAGTTTACAGGAATTAAGTGCCATGTTTAAGGAAACGGTACAAAAGATTATAAACCTTACGGAACATTATAAAGATAACGAGCTCTTTCAGCCGGGAAGCAGAAAATGGGCTTCTTCAACACCTTCTAATTGGGCAGTCTGGAAATGGATCCACATAAATACAGTCGCGCCCTTTAAGTCATTTAGAAGTAAGATCAGAAAGTGGAAGAAGCTGAATGAAAGCTAAAAAGCACTTATCTATATTACCGATCCTTATGTATTTGCGGGCTTATAAAAAAGAGTACCAACCCTAATAAAATCGTTGTTATCCCGATACCCTGCTGCAGAGAAATTGCCTCATGTAAAATAAAATAGGCCAGAATACATGTGCCGATGGTTTCTCCCAATATGCTCATGGAAATAACTGTTGCAGGAATCCACTTTAACAACCAATTAAAGATGAATTGTCCAAAAACAGTTGATATAAGTGCTAATCCTCCAAAAGCTATCCAGGTGGCTTTCGGATAACCGTTAAAAGAGTTACCCTCAATCATTGCATAACACCCTAAAAAAACGGAACTGCTCAAATAGCTTATGACGGAATAAGGAACCGCAGACAATTCCTTTCTTATTGCTTGGCCTATAAAAAAATAGACACTGATAATCCCTGCCGCCAATAGTGCTAATAAATCGCCAAAAAGAGCTTGGGAGCTTATTTGAAAATCCCCCCATCCTATTAGAAAGCAGCCCATAATGGCGACCAGACATCCTCCTATTGCAAGCTTGTGGAATCGTTCCTTCAAAAAAATATATCCGATAGCAATCGAAAAAAGAGGCTGCAAGGTAACGATAACGGTTGAACTTGCCACTGATGTATGCCTCAGGGATTCAAACCACAGCAGATAATGGCCGGATAAGAGAAGCCCTGACAAAATCCCAAGTGCCCATTGCTTTTTAGAGAGAGATAGTAATTGGCGCTTATTTTGCTTGCTGCTCAATAAAAATGGCAAAAGAATCATCGCTGCAAAAAACAATCGGTAAAATGCTGTTATGGCAGAAGGGGCATTAGCCAGGCGCACGAAAATAGCGGAGGTGGAAAGGGAAAAGACACCGAAAAGCAGTGCCAGGTACAATCCAATATTAGTCTTCAAAGTTTTTCTCCTATGGTAATAAATTATTAAATACAAAATACAATAAATGCATTGTTATTATAGTATGATTGTTTGCTAAAAGCCAGTGTTATTTATCATATAGTTTTCTCTCTTTATGACTTTTCTTGCCCTGCGTTAATTCGGTAACTGTTGCTGGCCATATTATAATGTTTTTTGAAACAGCTGCTAAAATACTTGGGATCGCGGAACCCTACCTTTTCACTGATTTCATATGAACGAAGCGGTGTGTTCAGCAGGAGCTCAGCTGCCCTTTTCAACCTTAGTTCCGTCAAGTATTTTGTAAAAGTAGTATCTGTCTCAAGTTTGAACAAGCGGCTTAGATAGCTTGCATTCAGATAGAATTTGTCAGCTACAGAGCTCAGGCTTAAATCGGGATTTTCAAAATTCTGTTCCATGTATCGAAGGATGGCATGAATGGTGTTAGTATTTTTCTCGGTCCGTATGGAAGAAAATGTTTCAATGATTGCACGGATTAGATTATGTACCATATTTTCCAGTTCAGCTACAGTTTCCATACGGAACAGACGCTCATATGCAGCTAGGGAATAACGGAAAGCATCAGTATTACGGAGTCCGGATTGAATCAGCATATCTGATAAATGGTTTATGATTGTAGAAACTGTTACACGGATTGGAATGATATCAGTATAATCTTCTGTAATTTGGTTGGTAATACAATTGTTTACCAGTGTAAGGGAAGCAGATTGGTCTTCTGACTTAACGGCTTCCAGAATGGAGGCGATTGCATCTTCCAGATGGAACGAGTGCTTTGCTTTTCTGTTTTAATATAGTCATAGAGAATTACCTGGTTTTTACCTGAAACAGTGCGGTATTTAACAGCTTCTGCAGCATTCTGATAGGAAATGCGTATTTGTGACAGTGTGGAAACGGAGTTTCCGATTCCGATTGTGACGCTGCAGGGAAGCTGTTCCAATAAAACAATTTTCGCCTGTTCCAATGTACTGCTAAGGGAGAGTGACGGGTCGTTGGAGAGGATAACATTGGTATGGTTATAATCAAAAATAAGATATACATTTTCAAATCTATTCAGTTCCTTACTCAAAATCCGGCTGCACTCCATGGAAAGCAGATAAGGATTTTCAGATTTCTTATTACCAGGAATATCCTCGGAAGAAAGTGAGACAATTGCCACCTGAAAATACGGGTTCGCGAAATCTACGGATAAAAACTGGAGCCGCCGGATAATATTCTCGATATCGGCAGACGGAAGCATTAGTGCATTTAAATTATTCTGAATCAGAAAACTCCGACTGTCAGTTAAGTATTCCTTAAGTTTCTGTAACTCATCTTCTTTATCCTGTTCATGGAAAATGTCTTCCTTTAATTTCTGTATGACATTCAAAATTTTATCCTCATCAATTGGTTTCAGTAAATAAGCGGATACGCCTGCGTCAATTCCCCTGGAAGCATAATCGAAGTCGCTATGTCCGGTGAGAAGGACAACCTTGATGTAAGGATAGGCCTCTTTTACTTTCCGGCTGAATTCGATTCCATCCATAAAATCCATACAGATGTCAGAAAATATTATATTAGGCTGCAATTCTTCTACTAATTGCAATCCCTCTTCTGCGCAAGTACATTCCCCACATATCTCAATTCCAAGCATCTGCCAATCAATGCAGTATTTTAACAGGCTGCGGATATACTTCTCGTCATCGACAATCAGAAGCTTTAATCGGTTTCTCATAGCGTATTCTCCTTGCATGTGTATTTGGAAAAATGGGTGATCGTAAACGAGATTCGGGTTCCCTGGTCTATCGTGCTGTCAATGGCATAGGCACAGTCCAGGCCATAAAACAGCTGCATCCGTTCCAGTGTGGCAGCCAGTCCAAAGCTGCGTGAAGGGCTTAAGTAGGTTTTCTCAGAAATCATCCGGACAAGTTCAGGTTCCATCCCCCTTCCGTTGTCTTCCACGGAAAGATATAAAGTATCCTTTTCAGAAAGATGGCATGTGATTTTTATGATACCTCCATCTACTCCATAAAGACCATGTTTGATGCAGTTTTCGACTAAAGGCTGTAGGATGAACTTCAATATAGAGAGGGGACGTACTTCTACAGACACATCATATTGAACAAGAAAATCATGATTATCCTGAAAAGATAAAATAGTCTCATATTGCTTGATGCTGTTTAGTTCATTTTCTATGGAAATAAGGTCCATACCCTTGCTCAGTATGGTCTGATAATATATTCCCATAGCCTTTAGAAGGGACTCTGCATCCTTTGAATCGCCGGAAAGGCATAAGATCCGTGCACTGTCAATTGTGTTATAAAGAAAATGTGGCTTAAATTGGGCCTGCAGCAAGCTTAATTCCAGATGTCTGCGGTGTTTTTCAGCAGCAAGTTCTTTCTTTAAAAGCTCTTGGATTTCAACCGTCATTTCATTATAGGAGCAGGCAAGGTATCCGATTTCATTACTTGGCTCGAAATCCGTATGGATTTTTCTGAATTCCTTTCTGTGGAGATGCTGTATTTTTTCTGCCAGAGCCGTAATGGGCCTGGTAAGGGAAACAGATACCATGTAAATGCCTATAAGGATTAAAACAAAATTAATCATCAACAGAAGCAGGATCATCAGGAATGTGTTTAAACCAACCTCAGACATGGAACTGAAATCCTGAAAGATACCTATGATAAATGGGTAACTGTCTAATGCTTTGTAATAAAGGAAGCCATCTGCATTCTTTTCTTTGATCGGGAGGATATAGGACATATGGTACTCTGGTGGTGAAAGTGTTGTATAATCAAATGAAAAAGATAAACTGCTGAGAACTGGAATATTCGCGCTGCTGAGAATAAAACCGGTGCTTACGGTGCTGACAGGAAAAGCCGAGGCAAGATTTTTACTGGGAATGTTGATAATCAGGATTCCCATTGGTTTTAGCGTGTCCAGATTTTTGATAATCCTTGCCACAGAGATTCCCTGCATATTTGAATAGATTCTGGAAGAATCCAGGTATACGGTTTTTCCATCAGCCTCTTTTATCTGTGGAAAGACATCTGCTTGATAGACAGAAGTTCCCTTAACTTGTTTTTTACCATCGGAATCTGAGAAGTAGCAAAGATCATTTGGCGTATAAAGGTAAGCTGACAGGTGGTTGGCAGAGGTGGCACATGCATTGTAAAGCGTATTTTCTAACAGGGTGATGTCATTGGGTTCGTACATTTCTGCCGGCCTTCTGAGAAAACTCTGGAGTACGTTGTTGGAAAGCAGAGAAGTGGATATCTTTCCAGCCCCACTCAAGGTCTGGGTAAGGTTAGCGTCACTAAGAGCTAGGTTGTTAAGAGACATCTGGTTCATCTGTTCCTGGGTGTTTTTCTGGTTAAAGTGCCTGACCAGAAACATGGATGGTATGGTAATGAGGAGGAACAGCAGCATAAATATAATGAGCATATTCGTGTGTAACTTATTTTTATGATAGTGGTATCTGATTAATGAAATCAAAGCTGCCATGACAGTACTCCTTTGCCGCATAATATAAGGATATTATAGCAAAAGGGATTCTTCAAAAGCAAGATGAATGGAAAATGGTAAAAAAAACAAACTAAAGTAAAAATAACCGGAAATGTTGTGTGAAAAATGGGAAGTTCATCGAGAGAAAGTAAAAATATCTGTGATAACAGGTCAATTTATTTAGTTTAAAATAGAGGTAAAGACAGCTATACTGTTGCTACAGCAAACAAAGCGCAGATGAAATTTACGGGAGGTAAGGAAAATGAAGTTGAAAAGTGTATTGGCAATGGTTATGGCAGCTTCTATGATGTTGGGACTTGCAGGGTGCGGAGGATCTTCTTCAGGTAAGGCTCTGGAAAGTGTTGCAGGAAAAGAGGTACAGTCTGGCGACAAGATAAAGATATCACTCTGGCACGTATGGCCTGAAGGAAACGGAGGAACTGCGGAGAGCTTCAAGAAGACCTTGGCAGAAATGGAGGACAAGTTTCCTGATGTGGAGTTCGTCATTGATGCGGTGGCTGACTCTGGAGATGCATATAAGACGAAAATTAAAACCGCAATAGCAGGCGGCGAGGCACCGGATATATTCTATAGCTGGGGAGGCGGCTTTTCCAAAGCGTTTGTAGATGCGGGCAAGGTGCTGTGTCTGGATGATTACATGGATGAAGAGACTAAAGTAAAAGTAATAGAGGGGACTACTAATAATTTTATTTACGATGGTAAACTCTATGGGCTCCCAACTCGTGTGAACATAGGACTGCTCTATTGCAATAAGTCTATGTTTGACGAGGCAGGGCTGGAGCTGCCGGCAACCTATGATGAATTGATGCAGGCAATAAAGGTATTCAAAGACAAGGGTATCACTCCTATGTGTGTGGGTGCTAAGGATACCTGGACCGCGGCCATGTATCTGAATGCCCTGACCATGCGGGAAGCAGGGGCAGAGTATGTTAATCAGGTGATAAACGGTGAGGCGACGATTGATACTCCGGAAATTAAAAAATCAGTAGAGCTGTATCAGGGGATGATAGATGCTGGAGCATTTGCAGATGGTGCAATTGCAATCAGCAAAGATGAATCCCAGGCAGTATTCTTATCAGGTGGAATGCCCATGTATTATAACGGAAGTTGGTTATGTGCCAATATATTTGACTCTCCCATAAAAGACGATATCGTTGCATTGAACTTCCCCGTGGTGGAAGGCGGAAAAGGTGACCCAAATGAATTCCTTGGAGGCGCGGACCAGACGTTCATGATAAACAGTGAGACAAAGAATCCTGAGAAAGTAGTGGAAGTCTATAAGTTTATGTGTGAGAGCTTTTCAAAGAATGTATTTACCAGCGGAGCAGGCCTGCCTACCTGGAAGAGCGAGGTAGACACAAGTACAATTGAGAATCAACTACTGGTAAATGCCTATGACTTATATCAGAACTGTACCGGTCTTTCCTTGTGGTGGGACACTGCATTGACCAGTGAAAAAGCGACCAATCATCTGGAAACGGTGACAGAAACCTTTATGAAGACCATAACCCCAGACGAGTTTATAGAAAAACATAAAGCCTTCTTGCAGTAAGTTATGAAAGAATGAGAGCAGTCCTTTTACGGGCTGCTCTTTCAAAAAGGAGATAACCATGAATAAGATGTTGAGTAATAAAAAAGCGATCCTCCTATTTATACTTCCATCACTGCTGATATTTCTATTTGTGGTGATTACCTCCATCGGAATGTCATTCTATTACAGTTTGACGCAATGGGATGGAATTACAGAGAAGATATTTGTGGGACTGTCAAACTATAAATCCCTATTTATACATAATACGGACGGATTTGTGGCGGCTCTTAAGAATTCCTTTTTACTGGCAGGGCTTTCAATCATAGGGGAGCTGATACCTGCGACGGCGCTGGCAATCATACTGGCCAGAGGAATAAAGTGGGAAGGATTTTTCAGGACAGTCTTTTTTGTGCCGGTCCTTCTATCATCTGTGGTTTTGGGACAACTATGGGGCATGATTTATAATCCTACTTATGGGATGCTTAATTCCATTGGAATGAAGCTTGGGTTCTTGGACAAAGCTGTTGCATGGCTTGGAAATCCGAAAACAGCACTGCTGTGTACCTTTGTGGTTGTGATATGGCAGTACATTGGATATCATATGCTTTTGATTTATTCAGGAGTAAAACGGATTCCGCAGGATATATTTGAAGCGACTGAGATTGATGGCGCTACCAGATTCCAGACAGCGGTTCAGATTATTATACCGCTGATTCTGCCGACGATTAAAACGTCCCTGGTGCTTGCTGTAATCGGTTCACTAAAAATGTTTGACCTTATTTACGTGCTGACTGGAGGCGGCCCAAACCACGCCACGGAAGTTGCAAGTACGTTGATGTATACAAGTATTTTTAAGAAAAATCTTTATGGATATGGAAGTTCCATGGCCATTTTTATTGTAATTGAATGTCTGGCTTTCACAATTTTAATCAACCTCTGGAAGCCAAAGCAGTATACCTATTAGGGAGGAGTACACCATGAAGCGAGTGAAACATTTAGAAATCGGGAAGAAATTTGTATTTCTTATATTGTGTGCTTATGCAGTCATACAGATATTTCCGCTCTTCTGGCTGATTATGTTTTCTTTGAAGGATAATACACAAATATTTGGAGGAAATATACTTGGCCTGCCATCCCCGTGGGTGTTTGAAAACTATTGGGTAACAATTGGTGGAGCAAAAGTGGGATCCTATTTGATAAACAGCGTGATTGTCACCGGTTTAACCATTATCATTACTATTGTTGTATCCTCGATGGCCTCTTATGCCATTGCACGGCTGAAATGGGGACTTAGCAATGCTTATCTGCTGTTTATTACCATGGGAATGATGATTCCGGTTCATGCTTCCCTGTTACCCTTATTTTTAAACTTCAGTAAGATGGGGATTCTGAATACCAGGCTGTCATTAATCCTGCCTTATGTGGGATTTGCCATTCCTCTGGCCATCAATGTGTTAACCATATTCTTTAAGACAATACCGTCAGAACTGGAGGAGGCAGCGGTGATTGATGGGTGCAATATTTATCAGACCTTTGTGAATATTATGCTTCCCATGGTGAAACCGGCATTGGCTACGGTTTCAATTTTTACATACCTTACTGCATGGAATGAATTGATGTTTGCCAATACATTTATCAATAAAGCAGACTTAAAGACTCTTACGGTGGGAATCATGTCCATGGTCGGAGAGTATGCAACTAGCTGGGGCCCCATCGGCGCAGGTCTTGTGGTTGCTACGGTTCCTAGTATTATCGGATATATGTTCGTGAGTGCAAAGCTTCCGGAAGCAATGTCTGCCGGAGCAGTGAAAGGTTGAGTGTATATGAAAAAGATAGAAAATCCGATACTTCGGGGATTTAATCCGGATCCCTCCATTGTACGCGTGGAGGACGAATATTTTATTGCTACATCCACATTTGAATGGTTTCCCGGGGTTCAGATTCATAAGTCAAAAGATTTGGTGAACTGGAAACTGATAGCTCGTCCTTTGAATACACTGAAACATCTTAATATGGAAGGAAATCCGGATTCAGGTGGTATTTACGCACCATGCCTGACCTATGACCAGGGGATTTTTTATCTGGTTTATACGGATGTAAAAAATGTGTCAGGAAGCTTTTGGGACTGTAGAAATTACCTGACAACGGCCGGTCAGGTAGAGGGCCCGTGGTCTGAACCTGTGTATCTGCACGGAAGTGGAATCGATCCATCTTTATTTCATGACGATGATGGGCGCAAATGGTTGGTGAACGCATTGTTAAGCCATAAAAAGGGCCCCAAGGTGGGATTTCCTCAGTGGGAAGGGATTGTATTGCAGGAATATTCTCCTGAAAAGAAGGCCCTGGTAGGAGAGAGAAAGCTGATTTCCAAAGGAACCGGGCTGGGAACAGTAGAAGGGCCTCATCTGTACAAACGAAATGGAATCTACTATCTGCTGACCGCGGAAGGAGGCACATTCTATAATCATGCAGTTACCATGGCAAGGTCTAAACGAATTGATGGCCCCTATGAGGCAGACCCGGAGAATCCGGTTATGACCTCACGTTATGACTGCACTCTGCCTCTTCAGCGGACAGGGCATGCCGATCTGGTGGAGACTCAGGACGGTGATTGGTATATGGTACATCTATGCGGGCGTCCATTGCCCTCAAAGGGACGCTCTGTAATGGGAAGAGAAACTGCCATACAGAAGGTAAGGTGGACAAGCGATGGCTGGTTACGGCTAAGCAGCGGCGGGCATACGGCAGAGGTATTGGTGGATGCCCCTGGATTGGACGAATACATGGAGGAAAAGCCGCTGGTACGGGATGATTTTAACCGCCCCGAACTGGACATCAATTATCAGACACTCCGTATTCCGCTGGATGAAAGCATGTTGTCTCTGACAGAAAGAAAAGGTTATTTAAGGTTGTATGGGCATGAATCGCTGAGCTCCAGATTCCGTCAGAGTTTTGTTGCCAGGCGTCAGCAGAGTTTTATATTCAGAGCAGAAACTTCACTGGAATTTGAACCTGAGAATTTTCAGCAGATGGCAGGACTTACCTGTTTTTATGATACGACAAACTATATCTATCTGTATGTCTCCCAGGATGAGGAAAAAGGAAAGATTATCAATCTTATGATTAATGATTTGAATCTTTTTACCTATCCGCTGGAGGAGGAAATTGGGATACCGGAATCTGGAAAGGTGTATCTGCGTGCAGAGATTAATTATGATATGGCCAGTTTTTATTATTCTATTGACGGAATCACCTGGAATCCAGTGGGGGGATATGTGGAGTACAGTAAACTTTCCGACGAGTATTTTAAAGAACGAAAAATGGAACGGTTTACAGGAGCTTTTGTGGGAATCTGCTGCCAAGATTTCACGGGAAAGCATCTATATGCGGATTTTGATTATTTTGATTACGAGGAAGGGGATTAAATATTCATTAGGACTGAAGTATAGATTTATAACACGAATATGATTGATTTTGTCTTGAGTAACATCAAATTGTAAGGGGAGGCCGCCACACTGTTCGCATGAAGAACAGCGGCGGCCTTTTACTGTATTGGCACGAACAAGGAGACATCAAATTAAAAAACATTCACCTAATTCAAGAAAGCCTGTGGCATATTTAAAGAACAAATGGTATAATAAAAGGAACAAATTGTAAAAACAAATGATAAGGAGCAGAAACAAAAGTTATATGGATAAATTTCAAGCATTAAAGCACTATTTCGGCTACGACAGTTTCCGGGAGGGGCAGGAGATTCTTATCGACAGCATTTTGTCCGGAAGAGACGCCCTCGGAATCATGCCCACCGGTTCCGGAAAATCCCTGTGCTTCCAGATACCAGCTCTTATGATGGAAGGAATCACACTGGTTATTTCTCCCCTGATCTCCCTCATGAAGGACCAGGTAACAACTCTCAATCAAGCAGGCATTCATGCCGCATATCTTAACAGTTCTTTGACTGCAAGTCAGTATTATAAGGCCCTGGCCTATGCACGGGAAGGGCGATATCCCATTATTTATGTAGCACCGGAACGTCTTGTAACGGATGAATTTCTGGATTTTGCATTAAACACAAATATTTCCATGGTAGCGGTAGATGAAGCTCACTGTGTATCCCAATGGGGACAGGACTTCAGACCCAGCTATTTAAAAATTGTGGATTTTATTGATAAGCTTCCAAAGCGTCCGGTCATCAGTGCGTTTACGGCCACTGCTACCAAAGAGGTCCGTGAAGATGTGATTGATATTCTTATGCTCAGGGAGCCAGCCGTGGTGTCTACGGGATATGACAGACCGAATCTCTATCTGGGCGTTCAGTCTCCTAAGGATAAGTATGCCACATTAAAGAACTACGTGGAATGCCACCCGGATCAGTGCGGGATTATTTACTGTCTCACCAGAAAGTTGGTGGAAGAGGTATGCGACCGGCTGAATCAAGAGGGTTTTTCGGCAACCAGGTATCATGCAGGGTTAAGCGATGAGGAGCGGCGAAAGAATCAAGATGATTTTATCTTCGATAGAAGCCAGATCATGGTGGCGACCAATGCCTTTGGTATGGGCATTGATAAATCGAATGTACGGTTTGTTATCCATTACAACATGCCGAAGAACCTGGAATCCTACTATCAGGAAGTGGGCAGGTGCTCCAGAGATGGGGAGCCGGGGGAATGTATCCTGTTATACAGTGGTCAGGATGTGGTGACCAATCAGATGTTTATTGACAACAATCAGGATAATCAAGAGCTGGATTCCCTTACCCGCCAGATGGTTATGGAACGGGATCGTGATCGGCTTAAGAAGATGACCTTTTACTCCTTTACCAACGAATGTCTCAGAGACTACATTCTGCGATATTTTGGGGAGTATGGGGAGAATTATTGCGGCAACTGTTCCAACTGCTTAAGTCAGTTTGAAACTGTGGATGTAACGGATATTGCAAAAGAATTAGTAGGATGCGTAAAGGCAAGCAGGCAGAGGTATGGAACAGCAGTCATTATCGATACAGTTCATGGAGCCAATACGGCTAAAATCAGGAACTACCGGATGAATGAGAATCCTCATTATGGAAGTTTGGCAAAGGTTCCTGCCTATAAGCTGCGACAGGTGATGAACCATTTATTCTTAAACGATTGGTTGGCAATAACCAATGATGAATACACCATTGTAAAGCTGACAGAGAAATCTAAGGCAGTACTGGAAGATAGTGAATCCGTGATCATGAAGATGGCTAAGGAACAGGAGCCTGTGGAAAAGGTTAAGAGCGGAAAGAAGATAAAGAAATCAAGTGCATCTGCCCTGGAATTAACAGAAGAGGAGGCAGCTTTATTTGAAGCACTCAGAGCGCTGCGGATGGAAATTGCCAAAGAGGAAAAAGTACCGCCTTATATCGTATTTTCCGACAAAACCCTGGTACATATGTCAGTGATGAAACCAAAGACAAAGGAAGAGATGTTGTCAGTGTCCGGAGTCGGGGAATTTAAGTTCGAAAAATATGGGGAAAGGTTTTTAACAATTTTCCAGTCATAATTTCCGAGTTCC